>Ga0316207_10000277_pt1 | contig 95446 bp, 82 predicted proteins | sample 6weekpyrite_MG_FD_204943 | JGI IMG/M metagenome (GOLD analysis project Ga0316207, IMG submission 204943) | Microbial mat bacterial communities from mineral coupon in-situ incubated in ocean water Damariscotta River, Maine, United States -... | ecosystem: Environmental > Aquatic > Marine >...
ACGCATCAAAGCCTTAATCATTGCACACCAAATTCAGTGTATGAAATGCAATTAAGACAAGCTGCGTAATGGCAGAGTATCACTTAAGAAACTAGATTAGTTGTTTGAATGATGGGGTCCACCGTATAATGGTCGTTTTGTTAAGTTTTTCGTTGATGATTTTGAAGAAACGAGTGGTGATAGAGCTGAAGCCATTAAAAAGATGGATTTCGCAAAAACAATGGCTCTTACAGCATTAACTACGGGTATGAAAGTTCAATTTATATTGAAGGAAGAGGTTAATAGAACATGTACAGCTCGTGGATGGCTGAAAATACTAAATCAATAACACTTATAGAATAAAGAGAATTACAAAAAGGATTGTTTGTGACGCAATTTGGGTATGTAAGACTGTGATCACAATTAGCGCATTTTGTGATATATATTCAACTAAATGTGTAAACAGAGAGTGAAACTTCTCTGTTTACACTCATTTCATTTAATTTGTTATCAATTGATCAGGAAACTTTATCGCTATTTCATCGAATAATATTCACACCTAAAGTTGAAATAACTGAGTTCTAAGTACTTGATACCAAATTAATCAAACTAAAAAATATATTTTTAAAGACTAGTCTTTTCATTCCGTGCCGTGTCTATCCACATGAAAGCATAATTACGTGTTGCGGAGAATGATGAGGTTTTTATGCATATTTAGAGCATGAAATTCGCAACGCCATGTACAGACATTATAAGGAGCAACCAAAAAAATGAATTTATACCGTATTTTGGTGTTGTTAGGATTATTGATTATTATCTTACCAGCACAAGCCATGTTACCTACCACGGTAAACTACCAAGGGCATTTATCTAATAATCAAGGTATTGGTATTGACGCGACACATAATATTACTTTTCGTTTGTATACCACAGCGAGTGGTGCATCGTTAGTGTGGAATGAAACACAGACAGTGGATATAAATCAAGGTTTGTTCCAGGTGGAACTAGGAACCGTTACGCCTTTTAAGCTACCCATTGATTTTAATCAAGGATTGTATTTAGGCATTGAAGTGGAAAACGATGGTGAAATGACACCACGCCGTAAACTAAGCTTAAGCCCCTATAGCATAAAAGCTATGGATGCAGAAACAGTGGGTGGCTTTAGTGCAGTTGAGTTAGACCAGTCAGCACATCTCTATGAATTTAGTAATCCTCATCAAGTGAGTGCAACACAAATTGGCGCAGCTACTGTTGAAGATATTACTTCCCATGCTGCTGATGATAGTGCCCATCACGCTCCATATACCGATACCAATGCAGTATCAGCAATTAAAGCCGCCGATGGGGCAGGAAGTAATTTAGATGCGGATTTACTAGATGGTCAGCACGCCAATGCGTTTGCTAGTGTTAGTCAAGTATCCAGTAATACGACAACTATAGCGTCATTGCAAGCAACCATCTCAACGCAAAATGCAGAAATAGCTGCGTTACAAGCGACTATTGGAAGTCTAAGCACAAGTACGGGAAATTTGAATAACCAAGTTGCTGAATTGATAGATCGTTTGAAACATTATAAGCGGTTAGGAAACGATGTGGTTTTATTTGGTGCGAACTTATATGTTCAGAGTGGAGTACCTACTGGTGTATTAAATAGCTTAGGAAATATTGTTGTTGGATACAACGGAAGTCGAGGTTTTTCTGGGGGGTATGATTTACATTGTTCGTTAGGAGAATATTTGGACCAAAATAGCTGCGAAAATGCTGATGGAATTTGGGCGCGAAATCATAAAATAGGCTCACACAATATTATAATTGGAGATGAGCATAACTATTCGAGCTATGGTGGGCTTGTTGCTGGCAATGGAAATACAATATCACGTAAATTTGCTAGTGTAATTGGTGGGCGTAAAAATACAGCGAGTGGTATTGGATCAAGCATCAGTGGAGGTCAGAATAATACTGCGAGTGGCCCTTATTCTAGTGTGAGTGGTGGTGATGTAAACATAGCAAGCGGGAATAGTTCAAGTGTGAGTGGTGGTGTTATTAATATTGCTAGCAATATTGGTTCAAGTGTGAGTGGTGGTGAAAGAAATGTTGCAGATGGTCTAGTTTCAAGCGTGAGTGGTGGTTTAAGGAATAAATCGAGTGGAGAATCATCAAGCATAAGTGGTGGCTCAGAAAATCGTGTAAGTGGCAATTTTTCGAGTATAAGCGGAGGTTGGTCAAATAGTATTTTAGGTCTCTATTCAAGTGTTAGTGGTGGTTCTAGTAATAAAGCAAACGGCGAATATTCAAGTGTAAGTGGTGGTTTTGAAAATTCTTCTTCCGGTCTTTTTACTAGTGTGAGTGGTGGCAGAAAAAATTTAACTCTGGGTTCTTATTCTAGTGTGAGTGGTGGATATAATAATTACACAAGACATTATTACTCGAGTGCGAGCGGTGGATATAATATTTGGACGCAAAGTGATTTTTACTGGGCAGGAGGTAAATATTCCTCTCCATGATCAAATTAACAAATTTGTATATTACATTGGGAAGCTAAAATCTAAAAAATATTGCTAATTAAGAGAAAATATGATGAAAATTAATCCTGCAAAATTAATTCTAACTAGTTGCTTGATCGGTTCTTACAGCACTTTCCTAAGCGCAGCCTCATCCAGTAACTATTATGAAATAGGATGGGATAATATTAATACAAGTGGAATTGCTACTTCACCGGCTTATTCTATAAAAGACACGGTTAGCCAAGCATTTGCAACGGGAAAATTTAGTAGCGATAGTTTCAGTTTGCAGACTGGTTTTGAATCACTACCAGTGAGTTCAGATAATCCTTTGCGCATTAGTATAAACGCAAGGGGTGAGGAACCTATTGGAAATAGCTACTGGATGGATATCAGTGCTGATGGCCGTTATGTTGTGTTTGAATCTGACGCGTCTAATTTGGTCGACAATGATGATAACGGACTGCGTGATATTTTTCTCAAGGACAAACAAACAGGGTTCATAAAACGCGTAAGCACTTCAGCTAACGAAGCTGAAAGTAATGGTACCAGTGGTCGCGCTAAAATCAGTGCTGATGGAAACTATGTGGTATTTCAATCCACAGCATCCAATTTAGTTATTGGGGATACTAATGGCGCTTGGGATATCTTTCGTAAAAATGTCAATACGGGAAATATAACAAGGGTCAGTACAGATAACACAGAAAATCAAAGCCGAAACAATAGTTACTACGCCAGCATTAATGCAGATGGACGTTATGTGGTATTTGAGTCTCAAGCTAATGATTTAGTACCAGGTGATAACAATGATTACACCGATGTATTTTACAAAGATATGCAAACCGGTACCCTTACGCGTATCAGTACCGATAGTAACAATCAACAAGCAAATGATGAAAGTCAGGAAGCAAGTATTAGTGGTGATGGGCGTTACGTCGTATTTTCATCCACTGCTAACAATTTGGTTGCAGACGATAGTAATAATGCATCAGATATATTTCTGAAAGATTTACAAACAGGGACTACTACTCGTGTCAGCACTGATATTGTTGGCTCTGAAAGTAATGGTAGCAGTCGCACGCCTGTTATCAGCGCCAATGGATTGTATATGGTGTTCATTAGCTTGGCTAACAATTTAGTCATAAATGATGACAACAACTATTATGACATTTATGTTAAAAATCTTGTCACGAGTGAAATTGTGCTTGCCAGTTCTGACAATAACGGTGTTGTCGGAAACCGAGACAGTTCAGCGCCTGATATAAGCGCCGATGGTCGTTATATCGTATTTCAATCAACTGCATATAATTTGGCAGCTGAAGATAAAAATAACAAGTACGATGTGTTCGTTAAAGACTTGCTTACCGCAAATATTGAACGAATCAGTACCAATTCTAATGGTGAAGAAGGCCAAGGTCACAGTCGTTATCCCGTAATCAGTGATGATGGGTATAAAATCACATATTATTCTAACGCATCCAATATAGTGACCAATGATGAAAATGGTGCCGTCGATATTTTTCAAGCGGAGAGTAACGTTTTTGACACCGATGCGGATGGTTTAATTGATGCTATCGAAAGTGCCTTAGGTAGCGATATAAATAATGTGGATACCGATAACGATGGCTTGCTAGATGGTTATGAATATGAGATTAGCACAAGTCCCACAAAACGAGATACTGATAACGATGGATTATCAGACGCGAACGAATTAGAGTTAAATACCAATCCTACCATGGCAGATACCGATGGCGATGGCTTACTAGATGGCCAGGAAGTAGGGTTTGCTAATGATCCTTTGGTTGCGGATGTTTCTCTGCCAAATCCTTTGCGTATTAGTTTAAGTACAAAAGGTAAAGAGGTTAATGATCACAGTTACGGGATGGATGCTAGTGCCGATGGTCGTTATGTCGTGTTCGAATCCGATGCTTCTAATTTAGTGGGCGACGATGGCAATGGTTTTCGTGATATTTTTCTGAAAGATACTCAGTTAGGTACCATGATACGAGTCAGTACTACTTCTGACGGGTCCGAAAGTGACGGTACCAGTAGGTATGCCAAGATAAGTGCAGATGGTCAGTATGTCTTGTTTCAATCTACAGCTTCAAATTTAGTAAATGAAGATACCAATGGAGCTTGGGATATATTTCGTAAAAATATTCAAACAGGCCAAATTATTCGTATAAGTACTGATAACTTAGATAGGCAAAGTAATCATAATAGCTATCATGCAAATATTAGCGCCGAAGGTCGTTATGTGGTGTTTGAATCAGCTGCGGACAACTTAGTTTCTAGTGACAGTAATGAACTTATTGATGTTTTTTACAAAGACTTGTTAACAGGCAGTCTAACGAGAGTGAGTGTAGGTAATGTGTTAAGCCTGCAAGGTAATGGTGATAGTCGCTATCCGAGTATCAGTGATAATGGCCAGTTTGTGGTGTTTGAATCATCTGCGACCAATCTGGTCATGGAGGCAGATGAAAATAATGCTTCTGATATCTTCCTTAAAGATATGTCTATTGCTAAAACAACTCGTATCAGTAAAAACAGTTTTGGCATCGAGGCTAATGCGTCCAGTCGTAGCGTTGTAATCAGTGCTGATGGTTTATATGTGGTATTCAATTCCAAAGCGAGCAATCTTGCTATCAACGACGATAACAGTCATTATGACATATTTAGAAAAAATCTAGTAACTGATGAGGTCGTCTTAGTGAGTGCGGATGTTAGCGGTATCATTGGTAATCGAGAAAGCTCAGCACCTGATATCAGTACTGACGGACGATATGTTGTATTTCAATCCACTGCATTTAATCTGGTTGCTGATGACACTAACTGGAAATACGATGTGTTTGTCAAAGACGTTTTGACAGGACAAATTAAGCGAACCAGTGTTAACGATACAGGAATCGAAGCTAACGGCGAGAGTCGATATCCAAGTATCAGTGATAATGGTCGTTTTGTTGTGTTTTATAGCGATGCCAATAATCTAAGTAATAACGATTACAATACAATGAAAGATGTTTATCGTGCTGAAATCCTATTGGCCCCAATGGTCATCACCGCTGAGAAAACAAAATAAGGGAGTAAGATTGCCATCGCAATAAATTGCGGTGGCAATTCAAAGCTAGTGGTGGTGTATTGAAATAACCTAGTTGAAGTATAATCTTCTGCCGTAGTCTATTTTGTCTGACAAAACACAAAGTAGTAACTCGAAATATTCAACAATGTGACAATTACTCAAACCTTGCCCCAATCATTTCGTAGAAAAAGAACAAATGGAATGTGAGAAATCTGAAAATACAAGCTTTGACGGACTTCGAATTATAATTCACAAAGAGCATAAAAAAGATACATAATCGTTATTGGGAGTGGAATACACAAAGAGGTATTTTTCCTGGGTGAAGCAAAAAACCTTGATTATGATTGATTAATATATCACAAACTGGTTTTCAATATTTGGGGAACGATTTTTACCGATAAGTTTGCCAATATTATCCCGTCGCCAGTCGATAAGGTATAGGGAGGTAAATATAAAACCTCCAAATTAGCAGACAATACGCTTGGATATTTATGAGAGTGTTCTTCATCAAGAGTATGGCGAATAGAGTCTAGTGTTGGAAAACGAGCACGAAGGAAAAATATTTCTTACGTATTGTCAGGTGGATAACCCTCGTGAAGATGCTGACCCTTCAGCCGATTACCTGGAAATAATTAGTAAAGGATTGAACGAGAATAAAATTAGTGACAACCGATATACAGATCAACTTTTAAAATGCATAGAGATGTTGAAAAATTCCGGCATTAAAGACGAAAAATATTATAAGAGTGATAAAACAAACTTAGAACCTGTTTTAACTAAACTAAATTTATACAGAATTCTTTACACCCTCTTGATTTTGGAAAAGAGTTAAACAAATGATATTGAAAATACAGTTAAACTAATGTAATTGAATGTTTTATCACTAGGTTTGAATCCTACAGTAACCCTAAAAAGTTCACTATCAAACCCGATCCCAAGATTAAAATGAGTAAAGGCGTTTTTTTGAAATAGATATCTTCTTCCTGCTGCTATACCAAAAGAAGATACTGCAGCATATTGTGTACTAATACGTGTTCCCAATTCACCTGATAGTAATGGTTCAAAAGTAATTTCATCGCGTGTAATTTCCCCCATATATAGATGAAAACCAGCACGTGCTTCTAAGAGAAAAATACTACTCAGTTTTGTTGCCGCTAATCCTGTGATTTGAATACCTATATTTAGTTTTGAGGTGGAGTTTGGTGGTCGTGCAAAATCCCATCCTATCCCATACCTAAGATGTTTAAAAGCTAATCCTTCATCTAGAATTTGTTTTGTTGATAATTGATCATTAGAGTCTTTCTCTGGAGCACGATAAATATTTATTGGACCTTTAAAAATCACACTTCCACGTTCCGCTATATCGCCTTCGACTTTGTCTCCTTCAATTTTAGTACCGTTAATAACATCGCCTTCAATGTGTGTGTTGTTTGAATTTGTTGGTGAATTATGACTATTTTTGGAAGAGGAATTGTTAACGTTTAAAGAGTAGTTTAAGTCGAATTCTTGCACAAATCGTTTATAGTTAGAAGCGAGATGTTCGTGTTTGAGTGAGGTTTCTTTAACTAGAAAACTGAATGTTTTAAATCGGCAGTCATTTTCTTCTTTTACAAGTTTTGGGATATCTTTCTGCTTCGGGCCAATACTTTTGTTACGATAGTAATCGATATTACCACTGCCACCCAGGTTTGAAATAGCCTTTAAGATTATTGGTAATTCTGCCTCTGCGGCAAGATTACCGTTGAATATACTTTCAATATTTTCAAAAGCAGTTTGGCGACAAACTTTATCAACGCTCGTGAAAATGGTTTCTAAGTTTTTTTCGATTGCAGATGCCGATGTGGTAGGTGAGTAAATAATATGAAGAGACGAAAACAACAGTAAACATAAACAATTAATATTTTTAGCGAGCATTTTTATTATCCTTCCAATAATTATATTCAAAATACTTAACATTATTTTGTATGGAAGGATTAATAGTTTGTACGCGAATATTGCATTTTTCCCGTCTATATTCCCCAAATTAATTATGAATCTTATTAATTATTAGTATCACTTTCAAATATATCAAAACTCGTAGATTTTTACTATTTTATTCGCTATCTTGCAAATATTGTTGGTAGCGCAGTAAGCATTATGTGGGTCAAGTAATGTTTGTATCTCATGCGAGTCTGGTATGCGTGTTTTGATTTTTATAGTGGCTTCAATCTAAATCCATATGGTTGAAATAAAGCGATTATTTAGAATTAAAATAGTAAAATAGAATCAACCAAATCATTACTCATTTCCAGGGCAACTTTTTTATCCTGATAAATATAATAAGATTTTTTCACGGTTGTAACTATTTTGTGAGGCATACCATAATTTTTGAAAATTAGTTTTTTTGGAGTATTAATGGTAAGCTTTACCGTGCCTTTTCCTTGCAGTTTTTTCTTAAAGTTAATAAATATAATTTCATCGTCTTCAAGCGTTATGATAATTCCATTTTCTAATGTCAATAATTTATACGGTGTATTCTTAATTTCATTGGATCCAATTAATTGCTCTAATAGATCTCTCGGAATTTCATCTTCATATAATCCTACCCTGAGGTTGTTTACAGCTATAGGTTCTTTATCAATAGTGTTAGAAATTTTATGCTGGGGTTTATGTTTAATGGAAGATTTGTAAATCGCTTTTAAATGTTGACTTCTCTTGGATTCAGGGAATTTATCTACATAACGTTGCCAATAAATATTGGAGTCTGAGGCTTGATTTTTCTCATGTAAATATTTTCCGTAGTTAAAAATTAAGCTTGGGCTGTTTGGGTTTATCTTAAGTGATTTGTCAAAATGTAATTTTGATTTTGTATGGTTGTCACCTTTGTAAAAGGCGACACCCAGCAAATTATGAGTCTGTGGGTCACTATCGTTGAATTTGAGTGCCTCCAGTAGTAATGCAATTGCTGCGTAAGGTTCGCCATGGATAATATAGGCGCTGGCCAAATTCTTATAGGAAGGAAAGTAGTTTTTATCTTGTTGAATCGCCAATTTATAATATTTAATTGCAGCAGTTATGTTGCTTTTAAAGCAACGTTTTTTTTCAAGGATTGAATAGGGAACATTTCTATTCATGTCTGCACGCGAATTTAGATCAATATTATCACTTAACAAAAAATCGGGAATCTCAGTTATACTCATTTTTTGCATGCACTGAATTGCTTGCATGTGATAACTGGTGGCTAGATTATGGTGTACTTCTCGACTGGGGAAATCCTGTCTAAATAAATCAAATACCTTGATTGCTGATACATAATTGCCGGTGATGTACATCCAATTACCTAGAGTAAATAAACTTGCTTTATCCGCTATAGATTGCAGACGTTTAATGGAAACCAGTGTTCTTTGATCAGGATTGGGATGATAGTTTGGTGAGTTGCCTCGAACTCTCTCGGGATTAGTGAAGTCCATCCATTGTTGAAAAAAGTTTTTGTTTTGAGAATTATTAATTATCGAACTGATGTCATACCCGGCAGTTGTGGCATACAATATTCCCAATTCATCGGCCTTTAATTCTTTGGTTTTGATATTATCAGTTCGGTTTATGATATGACGTATTTCAGTGGATAAGTGAGGAGAATTTACTGATTCCTGGGAAAAAGCCATTAATTCTAAAACTCGCATATGCCAAAAATCATTATCCAGTTGATGAGCCAATTCATGGCCCAGGATAAATGCCAATCGTTCCAATCCACCTTTATTTTGTTGAAAACAAAATTCCAATACGCTGAGAGATAGGATAATCCAGCCATCAGGAATGGCAATGGGCAGATTCAATTTCGACGGATTTTCGCGAATGACCAGTAATCTTGGTTCTATGCCGGGTCGACTACCGGCAGTATTCAATAATCGTTCAAAAACGTTAAAAGCCGTAGCAACATTGGGGTCTTCGTTTACTTTCATTTCAGTAAAATTATTTCGCCAGAAATCTACGCGCGATCGAGGATCAGTGGAAGCAGCATGTATGCTGTTAGCATAAAATCCGAAAAATATTAATATGAGTAATAACTTAGTGCTAGTCAATATTTTAGATACGCAGGCAATTGTCATTTTTATGATTCAAGCAAGATAATTCTTAAGAAAGACTAATTTATATACGTTATTAAGGCTGAACGCAAATATCTGTAATTGTTCGTATTATTTGACACTCAATAGTTTCTAAAGACTATTTCACGAGTCAATAAAATTGAATTTTTACACCTGTGAACAGAACTCAATATTACAGCATACCTACACGCAGTGCAGTCACTAGTCTTTATAGTATTTTAAGTGTCAACAGAAAACAAAGTTATTGTTGATTTTCCTTTTGTCGCCAATATAGTCCCATAAAAATATGTGGCTTCCAATTAATGGTTAAACACTAGAAAATTCTTTTTATTGCTGGTTAAATCTTATCTATGTAAAATAATAAAGATTAAGCATTTGTATAAAAAATTTGATAAAAAATGTACAAATTACTACCAAATACTGCATTAATCATCAAAATTACTTTCTATTTTCAAATAGTCTTTCACCTAGCTACAAGTATGGCGTCAGCTGGAAGTGATCGCCATATTCTAAGTTTGCAGAGTTTTCAAATAAATAATGTACATTTCATAGGCAATGAAAAGTTCACTTCTGAAACCTTGAATCAACTATTGAAACCTTATTTCAATAAAAATTTACGATTGTCAGATTTACATAAGTTGCAAAAAAAAATCACTTCGCATTATGTCGAGCATGGTTATGTTAATTCTGGTGCAATCATTCCAGAACAAGATTTAATTAATAACACATTAAAAATTGAAGTTGTCGAGGGCGTTTTAAGTAAAACGGTTATTGTCAATGAAGGGAGATTAAATGACTCGTATATCGATGAGCGAATCCGTTTACATATGTCAAGCGGACTTAATATTAATACACTCAAACAAAATGTTTATTTGTTACAAAAAGACGAACGCATAGCGCAAGTAAATTCCAGACTGAGCCCTGGTAAAAAGTTGGGTGAAAGTATTTTAAATATTAAAATTAAAGAAGAAAATCCGTTTCACCTTGATTTTGAAACTAACAATTATCGTTCGGCCAGTGTTGGTGAAGTGCAGGGAATTATAAAAGCTCGACATATGAATGTGAGTGGAAGAGGTGATGCACTAGTGGCCGAGATTAGCCTGTCAGAAGGTGCTGATAGTCAATTTCTGGAATATAGTTTACCAGTTTCCGCAAGAGGTAATTTAATTCGACTGGGTTATAGTAAAAGTAAATATGAAATTATTGAAGAGCCGTTTGATGTTTTTAATATAACGAACACAACAACCGGTTTTTTTATTGGAACATCCAAATTCTTGGTGAGAAATTTAGATAGATTATCACAAATCAGTATTACACTTGAACAACGAAACAATAATTCGGAATTACTTGGCCAATCAACTGCATTCACACCAGGACTTGAAGATGGTCAAAGTATGGTACGTGCAGTACAAATATCACACTTAGGGCGTAAGTTTGATAGAAATAATGACCTGGCCTTTCGTTATGGCGTTAATTTTTATGAAGTGACTTATAATGCATTAAATCTTCAGGAGAAAACAAATTTCAATTCTGAGGGTGAACACCCTGTTAAGTCCCAATTGCAGGATACTGCATCGGATTCTGATTATGCGCTCGCAGATAAGCTTAGTTTGAAATTATATGGACAGATTCAATGGGTTTCTCGTTTTGGAAAATGGAAATTCCGCCTAAAAACTGATGTGCAAATTACGCCCGATACCCTGGCAGCAAGTGAACGGTTTAGTCTGGGTGGTATTCATTCTATTCGCGGTTACAGGGAAAATGCTATTGCTCGAGATAATGGAGTTAAATCAAATTTTGAATTGTACATTCCTCTTTTAGCCCAATACCAGTTATATCTAGTGCCATTTATTGATGTTGGTTATTCTTGGAATGACAAAACTGAAACTTCTTTGCCAAAAGTCTTGTCGAGTGTCGGTAGCGGACTGGATTGGTCATATAAAGAAAAAATTCATGCGAGGATCTTTTATGCAAAAGCTTTACAAGACATTGCTTCAAACGAAAATGTATGGCAAGACCAGGGTATTCATGCGCAACTGTTGTGGCGTGTAATGTAGTAGGGTTTTTACTGAAAAATTTTATATGAAATATTCTCAGTGTTTTTTAGTCGCGACAATTATTATTTTGAGTGCCCATTCACGTGCGGAAGTGGTTTTGGATGGTAGTCTGGGTTCGAGAGATGAAATCTCCGGACCGAGATATGATATTACAGCCGATAAAGGGCATATCTCAGGAAATAATCTTTTTCATAGTTTTTCCAAATTTTCTTTGATAAAAGGTGAGGAAGCCGTGTTTTCCGGCCCTGAAAATATCGAGAACATATTAAGCCGTGTTACGGGCGATGAGATTTCTATTATTGATGGCACGATTACTAGCTCAATTGATCAAGCAGATTTTTATTTGTTAAATCCCAATGGTGTGATTTTTGGAGAAAATGCCCAACTAAACGTTTCTGGCTCTTTTTACTCGAGTACAGCTGATTTTGTTGAATTTGAAGATGATGGAAGATTTGAAACAAAAAATAGCGCCGCTAATCAGATATTTTCTTCTGCCGCCCCCAGTGCTTTTGGTTTTTTAGATCATGAAATTGGGGAAATTCGGATTGAGGGTAGTGAATTGAGGTTGGGAAAAGGAAAAAAGCTTGGGTTGATTGGTGGGGACATAACTATCAGTGGTCCAGGCTATGAAAAATTTCAAAATAGAGGTCAGTTTGACACAATCAGTATTCCAAGTGGAACATTAGATATAATCAGCGTGGCTTCAAATGGTAAAGTTCCGGAACACAGACATAACGAGGATTCGTTTGAAATAGTAGATAGTTTTGAAAAATTAGGAAATGTTTCCTTTAATAAAAATGCAGATGTCAGTGTTGGTGGAGCTCCTGCGGGTTTAATTTCGATTTTCGCGGAAAATTTGTTTGTAAAGGGTTCTTTGCTTGATGCGCATAATGATGGTGATATAGACAACACATCACGAGCAGTGAATTTTAATATCAAGAATACCATATTGTTTGACGTAAATGATGAAGGAACAGAATTCCCATCTTCACTTCAGGCATCCAGTTATGGAAAAGGAAACGCCGGTGATATTTTTATTACCTCGGAAGAGTTAGTGTTTTCTGGCTCAGCGCAATTTAATGCGCAAATTGGTAGTCGGGTAATTGAAGCAGAAGGTAACGCCGGTAATATAGATATAAATGTTCAAAGCCTCGAACTCAATTCTAACAGTCATATCGACAACATGTCCTTCGGTGGTGGGAATGCTGGAAATACAACAATTAGAACAGACAATTTAAAAATTGATAATCAGTATGGTACGCATTCAAAAATTTCAGCTTCAACGCACGGCGAAGGTAATGCGGGGAATATAACAATAGTGGCTAAAGAAATATCAATGACCAAGGGAAAACATTCAGATTTTGCTACAGGTATCCAAGCCGGTATAGTTAACGGATCTAGTACCCAAAAATATGCAGGATCCATAAACATAAAAACAGATAAGCTATTATTGGAAAACGGTACGCAAATATCGACATCAATTGATACTGGCGCTGGCATAGCGGGTAATATTGATATTGAAGCACAGGATATTCAGCTTAAGGGTACTGATGTAGGAGGAACTCCTTCTGGCTTATTTACAAGTAATCTTGATTTAGGAACTGCAGGAAATATTAGTATAGAAACAAACAGTCTTAGTATTGAAAATGAAGCTATAATTGCAGCCAATTCCCATGGTAGTGGAGATGCAGGTGATATTGTTATTTCGGCGAAATATATTAAACTCGAAGGCAGTGAAAAACCACAGGAAGATTATAAAGAAAACAGAACCGCGATTCAGGCTTTAACCATATTGGGTGGCGCCGATGCCGGTGTGATAGATATCACGACAGACAAGTTGCGGTTATTGCAGGGTGGTATTATTTCTGTCGCAACTTTTGGTCCTGGAAATGGGGGCGAAATCAGAATAAACGCAAAAGAAATTCTCGTCAGTGGCAATGTAACTATGGAAGACGGTTTTATACGTCGGTCGGGTGTTTTTGCGCCCACCTTGGAATTTGGTGAATTTGGTGAATTGTCTACGGGAGATGGTGGAGACCTATTTGTTAGTTCTGATTCACTGACAATTCAAAATGGTGCTTTAGTATCAGTTAGTTCCGAAGCTCATGGTAATGGTGGTGAGTTATTCATTAATACTAACAAGTTATTTTTGAAAAGTGATGGGAATATAACATCTGAATCGTTCTTGGAAGGGAATTCTGGAAACATTAATATCAATTCTAAACATATTGCAATGGAAGATAGCTTAGTTAGTACCGTAGCTAATTTCGGAAACGCAGGTGACATTAATGTTGATGTGGAATCAATGCATTTAGATAACAGTTATGTTGCCACTAAAGTTTTAACTGCCAGAGGGGATGGGGGTGATGTCAATCTTAATTCGAAATTGATTGTGCAGGATAATACGAGCCTTATAAATGCCGACGCCTTCGAAGGTAAGGGAGGTAATGTTAATATTAATACCGGAAATTTTGTATCAATACGTGGCAGTAAAGTTTCTGCATCTTCCGAATTGGGCATTGATGGTGATATTGAAGTTAATCAAGTCAAGCCAGACGTACAAAGTGCATTTATTTCTCTTGGTGAACAACGACATCTCGATATCAGTCTATTGAAAGAAAAATGCGGTGAAGTTAGTAAGACCGAAAGCAGTTTTGTAATTGGTGACTTGTTAACGGCAGGAAATATACCCTATGCTTTTCAACGCTCTGCTTATACCTTAGAAGAAGAGTTCTTAAGTGATCCTTCCTTATTAGCTACTATGGATATTTGTATTAATAAAATATAATTTCTCTTGTGTTCTATAACCAATTTCCTATCATTAAAAATGGTGCCCAGAAACCCGGGTGTCGATATTGAATATTGCCTAATATACTTAGTTGGGCATTTCTTAATGCTTGAGCTTTTGATAGCTTCCCCTTTTTTAATTGACGATAAAACTCTGTGACTAACATAGCTGATGCCCTATCATTTACTGGCCAAAGAGTGGCAAGCGCACTACTAGCGCCGGCTTTGACAGTTATTCCTGCCAGGCCTAACGCCGCTCTTTGATCGCCGGCAGCGGTTTGACAAGCGCTTAAAGTCAATAATTCAACAGGCCTATCTTCATTGCTATGTTGTCGCACAATCGATTCGAGATTATCAAGAGACATGCGGTGGTTAAATGTTAATAAAAACGAGTCTCTGGCCTGACCGGTAAATACCCCATGGGAAGCTATATGTAATATGTTATATGGTTTGTTGTTAACTGTGGTGATGAAATTATTATTACTAAAATTTTCATTAATTAATATATCTGAAGGTAATATCCTACTAACTGCACTTAGCTCAGATTCAACATAATTCAAGGCGTTAAATCCCTGCACGGGATATGATATACCGGATAGTAACGTTTTGTTGTTTTGCAGATTTATTGGTTTTAGGTCAGTTAATTCAATGCCGGGAGTAACGGCTATAGAAAAACGTTGAATCAGGAAATGGTTGCCGTTATGTAATGATGATAAGGGAATCAATCGAAATAATTGATCTGGGACAAACACTAAAGTAGTAATTTTAGATGCTTCTAACTGGGGAATAAGGGGCTGGACTATCCAATTATACAATTTTTTAGCAAAAGGTAAATATTGACGAGTTTTCCTTTTTTCTAATTTTTGTCTTAGTAAATTAATAGTTTTTTTTACATCTTCACGTTTAACTGGAACTGTGTATTGAGTCAAAGTATTAACATGGCTAAGCAGAATTTTGATACTATTTTTTAATATGATAGGATAAATTACGACCGTATCCGGGGAGATTGATTTGTCAATTGATTTAGTTTTGGATTTTGTTTTATTGACACACGAATCTTGAAAAAATATTCTGAGTTCCGTTTCTTTTTGTTGTTCGAGGATATTTCTTACTTCTCGAAAAATGGCTTGCTGTGAATCTTTGTATAAAACCTTGGAATTATCCAGTAGCAATCCTGCTAACTCCATGTATACATCGCTAATTTCTTCAAGTAAAGGTGAAGAATAAGCTTGTTGTTCCAACTGTGTTTTGATATTCGTCAGAGCACCAATACTATTTTTATAAGACTCTATGGCCAATTTAATTTCTGATCTTTGAGTTTGAATACGGCCTAATAACCAATGTAAATGAAATAAGTCGAAATTATTCTGGTATGTTTGCGCTTGAAATAATGCCTTTTCAGTATGCTCTAAAGCTGAATCGGCATTGTTAGACGCCCAATACAGTCTGCCTATTGATCCTGATATACTACTACTATAAAAAGTGTTCGTATTTGCGATTTCTAGTGCCAATGTTTCTTTTAAACAAAGTTCCTTGAGAGAAGCATTTTGTATCTTAGTTAGATAAATTACTGAAGCGCAATGATAGGCCAAGATTAAATACGCATTCAAATTTTCCTGATTTTTTGAGATTTTGAGTGATGAATAGAGCGTGAAAATAATATTTTCGGCCTGTGACCATTTTTGGCCAGTCACGTTAGCCAATAATAGATTGATTTGACTTTGAATCAATAGATCGGTTTGATTATTTTCTTGCGCCAATTGAATCGCATTATGTAAATAATTCTTTGATTCTTCGTAATTCGAAAGCTTGGTGTTAATAATACCAAGATCATTGAGTATGCGAATTTTAACACCTGTGCTAATTACAACACTGGACTCTAATAGTTCAATATACAGTGGACTAGCTGAAGTATATTGCCCCAATATTAAATATGTTTGAGCGAGGCGTAGTTTAATTTGTGAATACTGTTTAATATTGGTAATTTTTTCTGCAATTAATAATGCTTCAACTAGGCTTTCAGCCAAGTCTTTTTTATTCTGTTGTAGTTCAAAGATATCGGCCTTAGTGGAATATAATTGCAGCAAGGCCTTTGAATCTTTTTGATGCCGATAGAGTTTTTCAGCTTGCCGCAATTTTGCTAAAGCACTATCCAATTTTGATGCACTTAAAAGTTGTTTTACTTCTTGAAAAATATCTTCGGTCTCTTGAATAGAATTTTCGTAATCGGCGAGGCTGTAGTAGGGATAAAAAAAAGCGAGGCATATCCCCATGTATTTTAGCCAATGTTTCATCGTCTATATTACTTTTCATTTTTTTGAAAAAAGCCATTTTACCATGATTTAAAATAGAGCTGGCGGTTTGCTTCAATGAATGTATCGTGGGTGTACTTGAATAGGAATTATGTGATCCGCAAACGACAAAAAGAGATAAAAATTCGTTCTTAATAAATCTTTTTTTAAAAGTCGAGTTTGTTGGTCAATTAATATAACTTACAATCACCAAGACTAATAATAGAATCAATATTTTATGTTAAGGTTAATCATTGTACTAATGAGTAATGCAAACAAATTAGTTTTAATTAGTTGTACCAAATTTATCTTCCCTTCGACTTAAGGATGAAGGTGAAAAAATAAGTCCCATAGCGCTTAAAAATAGAACAATCACGCATCAACTTTGTAAGCATATAAAGTAAATCCTAGGAGGAAAGTTGGTTTTATTAATGAATTAGTCATTTCACAAAATGAAATATTTTATTGCGACAGCGTAAATCTGATGAAAACTACATCTATAGATAAATATTTAGAAAAGATATCTTCTGTACATAAACAAGAGATGACGAAAGGGATTTCAAATGCTACTATTTGCGCAAAAAAGGAGTGGTCAATAACGCGCAAGAGATATCTTACGCATATAAGAACCATTTGGAACAATAATATGGAAAAACAAGAATTAGGTAATGCTGAGCTGTATTACGAAATTCAGCCTGCCAGCTCGCACGCACTGAAAACTTTCCTCATTCGTAATGATGATCTTCCCCTGGTAGTAAATTTTTACCTGCAGGCAATTTCAGAATTCACCAAGAATATCTTTGCTAATCTTCAAGCCAATAAATCTATTGAAAATAGTCAGACGCTTTTGATGACTTTTGCAAAACGCCGTGCCATATTTCCTGTGCGAGCTGCTATTGTTCATCAAAAAAAGGATGGAGAATTGTTGAATGTACGAAGCTAATTCTCTGGGAGGTGTAGGCAATGTAGATTCGTCAAATTAAGTTGAGTTGGCTTGTAACAGCGAAGCTAGGAGGATGAATTTTTAGTTGATTAGGAGAATTACGGTTAACTTAATAATTAGCAAACACAGTCTTGCTTTTCGCGGAGATATTTAATAGTTGCGAGATGCTTACTGCCACTGGAAAAATGTTCCCTTGGCGGAAACACCAGTAAATAATTCTCGAGCAACATTCATTATGTTTTATAACCATGGTCGCGGGTTTGATGAAGATAATAAGGAACACAAAATTAAGACTCTGAATAGAATAGGAATTGGAGTTCAATGGGAACCCGGTAAAGAAAGTTTTTTTGAACTAGTTTGTGTGTAGGGCTTTATTGATGTTCCAAGTAATTCTAATTATTTGTAGAACAACAGTATTCACTTTGCACTACGTTACGCGTTTCGTTAATGTGACAAAACGAAATATGTTTTGGTTTTTATCAAGAGTTGAGAGTCTAATTAGTCATAAAGTAGAATTGAATAGTTAGTTTTGTTGTTACGGGTAAAATTATTATAAAATTTACAGAAGTATTTTGGAGGATATATGAATAAAGCATTAAAAATAATATTTTCAATTTTCATCCTGGCGATGTTTGCTGCATGTGTGCATGATAAAGAAGAGGCGGATGAAACAACAGCACTGCAAAGTGACAAAGGTGGAGGAGATAGTTCAGGAGACCAAGACTTAACAGAGTATAGCCTGGACAAGGTAAATATTTCTGATTTAAGCGCTTCATTACTTGCTACAGGTAGTGGAGAAGATGGCGACGGCAATAACTATGAAGCAAAATGGGATACCAGGGTCAGGAATAGTTCGGACATAGAAAACAGTATTGGTAAAACAATGCTTACAACGGTTTATACCCTAAAAAATACGACTCAAGACTCCAAAGATGTTTCTACGGAGATTTGGTATTTTGACGAGGATAATAAAGTCGTGCAAATCAATATACCCGATTCAGAATTAGAATTGATTGCGGTCGATGATTTTAGTCTTCCGCAAAAAGCAAAAGTGAATGATTCTGGTACATTAGCGAATTTCTCTTCGGATTCGGAATCGTCAGCTACTGTAGAGTGGGGTTTAAAAAAAGAAAATGGTGAAATTTGGTTTAGTTTGGCTCTAAAAATATTTAATGGCACGGAGCTAAGTAGCGAATCAGTACGTAGTTATAAAATCAGTGATAATGGGGATTTGTTGGAAATTAAAATTTCAAATCCTGCAGATGATCTAAGCGTTATTTTTGTGCAGGAAAATATGTCAGAAATACCCACTTACGACTTAGGTTTCGTAAATATTATCGACCCAAAACGTACTTTGTCAGCCTTCGGAACTGGCAAAGACCAATGGGATAATTCTTATGAAATGCAATGGGATGTCAGCGTTAGTTTAAGCTCGGATTCGGAGCAAGATATTGGTTCAGTTGCTCAAACAACTGTGCTGAATTTGAAAAATTTAACCCAGGATTGGGTATATATGAGCAGTGGTATTTGGTATTTGGACGAGAAAAACGAAGTTGTTCAAATCGATATCCCTGATGCTGAATTAGTTTTTACCTCAATAGGTGATTATCATTTACCAATGACAGCAAGAATTGGTGATAGCGGATTAGCAGGTAAGCACACATCCAACACTGATTTTCTATCTAAGATAGAGTGGGAATTAGTTGAAGAAGATGGTGAAATTTGGTATCACCAACACAATAAATTATTTAGTGGTACCGAATTGGCCGATCAAGCCACTCGAAGTTATAGAATAGATGAAAATGGTGAATTACTAGAAATGCGTATAATAGAACCGGCCTATGGCAGAACTATTATTTTTGAACAGGAAGATATTGAAGCTGTTGTTAATGAGGAATTAAATTAACAATATATGTATCACCTATAGATCTTGATGATAGACGACATATTAAGCCATTATGCGTATTAGTTCTGACGGCTTGTTGAAAAACTTGAAATTTTATCAATAAGCCGTCTGAGCTACTTCATGTTATCTATAAAAAAAGGGACACAAATACAACAAGCATTGCGAAATATATTAAAGAAAATAATACTCGAATCAAACTTCGTTAATAATCATTATTAATTAATCACAAAACTGTGAATTGATCAATATGGATAGTCATTGCTGGGTAGAGTTTATTATAAAACAACTATTTCACAGTAATTGCAATATTCTCACTTTTTGAACCTAACCATTCGTTAAAACCTTCTTTCATTTGCCATTGAAAATTATAGATGCCGGGATTAAGTGGCGTAATAATTTTAAAATTGAAAGTTTTTATTCCACCAGGTTTGATGGTTTCATTTTTATGTAACTCAACACGGTCTACTGACCAAGTCATGTTATTTTCTGGATTTTGTGCGCTCAGCGCTACTAAACCCTGACGCCAGGGTTTCTTGCTGGTGTTTTTGAATGTTAGGGTGACAGGATAAACATCACCTGCATTCATGATTGCGAATAAACGTCCTGATTTATTTAGGCCTGGTAGGTTTTGATAAACAAATTCCGCACCTTTTTTACTCTTGCTTTTGGTGACTTGAATTTTTTGTATTGGTGTTGGCTCACCAAAAGAAACATTACGTTTTTTCATTCGCCACTGAATAGGATAAGAACCCATTTTAGTTGGTGCTTTTAATTTGAAGCGAAATGTAGCGATTTCGCCTGGCGGAATAATATCGTTGGTTGACAGGTCAACATGGGATAAACCCCAAACATTCTTACGTGAAACTAATTGTATTTTGTAGCCATCAGTTTTAGTCCATGTTGAGGTTCCATTATTTTTAAACTGTACAACGATAGAGTATTCATCGTTGGCAGCCATGGTGTTGGGTAAAAGTTGGGATATAAATTTAACTCGATTTGAGCGAGTTTCAACAACGATATTTTGCGTCGCACTTTTTTCGCCAAAGGATCTTCCATTCCGCCGTAATTCAAATTGTAATGAAAAAATACCGCTGCGGGAAAGGGCTTTAATGGGAACTCTGAAAGTTTTAGAATCGCCGGGTTTTACTTTATCGTTGCTACCCAATGCTACGTTGGGAATTTTCCAAAGGTCGTTGGTTTTTCCGGTAACGGATAATGTAATTCCATTGTTACGGCTCCAGGTTGCTGCACCGGTATTTCTCACAGTAATCTCGGCAGTATAATTTTTCTTAACCAGCATTTTTTTAACAATGTCTATATTTGTAATTTTTCCATCCAGGCTATCTGCGGAATGTGACGCAACACTAGTGAATAATAGACCTAGGAGTACCAAGAATTTGAAGCCGAGTTGAACACTGATTTTCATTTTGTAACCTTAGTTTTATGACTTGTTTTTGGTTTTGTTGGCTTGATTAGGCAATCTCGATTTCTGCCTGGCATTGCCAATAATCCCCACAATCACTGATTTTAATATCAAATCAGATCCCTTGACGATGCAACCTACATTCCACGTATATTCCAAAATAAGTTCCGTTCTGTTTTAAGCAGTTTTTCCTGAATAGTCTTCAATTAGCAAAACCGCTAATAAATAGTCATATAAAACAATAGGATAGCCTTAGTCAATCCATACTGCAAGAAAACGTGATGGTTTTCTCATTTCTCATCATCTGCAGGCTTTCTGTGAACTGGTTAACAGTTAATCGCCTCACGCACAAGCTTGTACGGCCGAATTCTTAAAGCAACAAGACACACAATTGAGAATTCAAAATGATAAAAAAACCTGCGATTACTTTAGTGATATTACTCTCACTCTTTTTAGCATCTACCTCAGCAAATGCCTGGTCTAAAAAAGATACCTATTGGGAAGCGGCATATTTAACAACTCATTTAGCAGATTGGGGGCAGACACTGGATATCGCTCGCCAATGTGAATCGGGCACGTATTACGAAACCAATCCTGTGATGGGGAAGTGTCCTTCAGCCCAAACAGTAAATGCCTACTTTTTGGCGACTGCACTATTACATTATGGCGCAGCGCATATGTTACCCCCTAAGTATCGCAGAATGTTTCAAATTGGCACCATCGGTATGGAGTTAAGTTACATTGCTAATAACGCAAGCATTGGTTTGAACGTAAATTTCTAAGTGTGACAACTTCAATAAAAAAGCCCGGTTTTTACCGGGCTTTTTTTGTTTACGATAGTGCGATGCTTATTGTTTACTTTCAACCTTCATGGTTTTAATTTCAACTGTGTTCATTGGTACATCTTTGGAGAACATTCCACCTGAGCCGGTTTTTTCATTTCGAATTTTGTCTACAACGTCCATGCCTTCAATCACTTTGCCAAACACGGCATAACCCCATCCACGAGATGTTTGTGAACGGTGATTGAGAAAGTGATTGTCGACGACATTTATAAAAAACTGTCCTGTTGCTGAGTGAGGATCATTAGTACGCGCCATTGCAATGCTGCCGCGTACATTTTGCAATCCATTATTTGCTTCGTTCTTAATAGGTGCGCGTGTCGATTTCTTTTTGAAGTCTTTCGTAAAACCACCGCCCTGTATCATAAAGTTTGAAATCACACGATGAAAGATCGTTCCATCATAGAATCCATCTTTTACGTAGGTGAGAAAGTTATTCACCGAATTTGGTGCACGAGCTGCATTTAATTCCAGTACAATGTCACCGGATGTAGTGCTGATGCGAACACGTGGATTCGAATCTTCAGCAATTGCGGGTATAGCCGTACACAAAATAATCAGACTAAATAATATGCCAAGTGTGTTTTTTAATTGCGTCATGAATCATGTCCTTTCTGTTATCAAAATGTTGCCAGCGGCGAGTGCCAAATATTAACCTAGTGCGCAATTGAATGAAATATAAATCATTAATCAAGGTTAAATAATTGGCAATTTTCTCACCGAAAAAACAATGGATGCGCTGGCTTGCAATTCAGCTGTTCGTAATTTCTATTGTTCTACTGTTGGTATTCGTTGTTTATTTATTTTCTTTGGACAAGCAAGTTCAAGAGCAGTTCGAAGGAAAACGTTGGCAAGTTCCTTCACGCGTTTATGCGAGGCCTTTGGAATTGTACGAGGGTAAAGAGCTGAGTCGAAAACAGTTAACATATGAATTGGGTTTATTACGTTACAGCAAAAACAAAAAACATAAAATTGGTACCTATTATCAACGTAGAAATAGCGTTTATATCTATACTCGACCATTCCAATTTTGGGATGAAGAACAATCGGCCATTTTGCTCGAAGTTAAATTCAAACGTAACAAAATTAATTCTATTTGGGATGTTAATACGGGTGAGTCCCTCGATGTTTGGCGATTGGAACCATTGTTCATCGGTGGCATTTACCCCAAAAAGCAAGAAGATCGCATATTACTTCGTTTGGATGATGTGCCAGACAAGTTAATCGAAACGTTACTTGCTGTGGAGGATCGAGAATTTTATCGACACTATGGAATTGCACCCCTATCCGTATTACGCGCTTTGGTTGCGAATATACGCGCAGGTGCGCGCGTACAGGGCGGAAGTACTTTAACGCAACAATTGGTGAAAAACTTTTTTCTCAGTAATGAAAAAACCATAAGCCGAAAAATAAATGAAGCCTTAATGGCCTTATTATTGGAATGGCGATATGAAAAGGATGAAATTTTAGAGGCCTATTTAAATGAGATTTATTTGGGGCAAGATGGAAACCGGGCAATCCACGGCTTTGGTTTAGCTGCCCAGTTTTATTTTGATGCGCCTTTAGAATCGTTAAATGAAGCACAAATCGCTTTGTTGGTGGGACTGGTTAAAGGCGCAAGTTATTATGATCCTCGGCGCTTTCCTGATCGCGCCAAACAACGGCGTCATGTTGTATTAAAGGTTCAAGAGCGCTTAAATCTAACTACCCTCGAAAATGTGATGCTGTATGATCAATCTCCCTTGGGAATCAGTGAAAATAAACCCAGTGGTATCACGCGGTATCCAGCTTTTATGGATCTGGTTAAGCGTCAATTGCATGAAGATTATCGGCCAGAAGATTTGAGTAGTGAAGGTTTGAGGTTGTTCACTACAATCGATCCCTGGCAACAAAACGTGTTAGAAAAGTCCATTGCAACACGCTTGCCTAAACTGATAGAAAAAGCAGAGCGCAAAAAAGCTAAATTGCAGGTGGCAGCGATGGTGAGTGATTCTGGTTCTGCTGCGGTCAGAGCATTAGTGGGTAGCAGAGATTTTCGCTCACAAGGATTTAATCGCGCATTAAATGCCAAACGTCAGATAGGCTCGTTAATCAAACCGGCTGTCTATTTAACGGCATTAGATCAGCCTGATGAATTTAATTTGGTGAGTTTACTACAGGACAGCCCAATCAAGATTGCGCTGGACAATGGTGAGTATTGGTCACCAAGAAATTACGATAAAACCTTTCACGGCGAAGTTTCTTTAATGAATGCATTAGCAAATTCCTACAATGCGGCAACCGTAAGATTAGGTATGAAGTTGGGTTTGGAGCGAGTAGGTGAAACCATAAAAAACTTGGGACTCAAACGACAATTCGCCTTGTATCCATCACTGTTGCTAGGGACAACTAATATGACTTTGTTGGAAGTACTGCAGATGTATCAAACGATATCCGAGCAGGGTTTCCAAACACCGATTCGAGCTATACACACGGTTACCACAGCGAATGGTGAAGTACTAAGTAAATACCCGATCCAAGTAGAGCAGACCATCAATGCGGAATCTATGTACCTGCTCATGAAGGCATTGGAAGAAGTGGTGAATAATGGGACGGCAGTGTATGCACGAAAGAAAATTTCCGAGAAAATAAAGTTTGTGGGTAAAACCGGCACCACAAATGATTACAAAGACAGCTGGTTTGCAGGTTTCACTGGAGACAAAGTGGCGGTCGTGTGGCTTGGTGATGATGACAATCGCCCCGTGGGTTTATCAGGTTCCAGTGGTGCGCTTAGAATATGGACAGATGTCATTGCAAAGACGGCAAAACGATCATTAGAGTTGTCTCTGCCCACGAAAATTACGTTTGCTAAAGTGGACGCTGTCGTTCATAAAGAATCGGAAGTAAAATGCATATCTGATATTGTGCTACCCTTTATTTCAGGGTACGAGCCGAAAAGACGTAGTGGAGTTTCATGTGTCGAAAACTAGGAATCAACAAGCGAATATAAATTATTTCATTAGAATTTTCTTATGTTCGATGCTTTTAACAGGATTGTTTGCCTGTACAACCACGAGCGAGAAAACAACTTCCATCGATCAGCCTGTCACAATTGATGAACCAGAAATTGAGGAGCATGAGAAAGTTGTTATTGTTTCGCCACCCAGTGTAAAAAAACACGCGTCGGTGCCGGTTGTTAAACGTTTATTGAGTAAGTCCAACAAGAAGTTTAAAGCTAAAGAGTATCACGCGGCGGCAAATTTAATTGAGCGTGGCATCAATATTAGTCCTGATGATCCAATACTCTGGCAAAGGTTGGCCGCAATACGCCTTGAAGAAGGCAATTATAAACAAGCAAAACAATTGGCGACAAAATCAAATGTGTTGATTGAGGGAGATCCAGATCTTCGAGAGATTAATAATGGGATAATCAATCAGGCAAAAAAAATGCAAAATAGTAATAAATAGGAAGAGTGGTTGTTTAGCTATTTACCACGTTTTCTATTTTCTTTAATGAATCCCATGGCGTCTACAATCGCTGAGTCGACTTTTTTCTCCATCTCTTCTCTTTCAACAGGCGACAAGTAAAAAATCATGTCCACTTCGTGGCGTATATAACGCGGAGGTAAATGATTTAGAGCAACACAGGTGACATCTTCAAGGTAGTCAATGTCGACACTTTTTTTACCCACTACTTGAGCAACTCGATCGCCGACTAATTTTTCGTAATAATTTCTTACCGTATCAAAACGCATAATCAAAAGCCTTTTCAAAATTAACGTATTGGATGGGTGATATGCAAAAAATATGGCAGATTTACCTACTTTTATGGATAAATAATTATCGGCTAAAAACAATACCAAAAATTTTCTTATAATTTGTCTAAATGTTTGATAATTTAGATAAAATTACAAGTTTCAATGGAATTACATCTGCTCGACAACTATGCTTATAAGATGTTGTGCTTAATGTTTTACTACGAGGGTTACTATGAAAAAGATTCCAGCCATCAAATCCGTGATGACAGCCTTTCCCTATTGGATAGAGTCAAATGATAGCCTGACATCCGCAAAAAATATGATGGAGGAGCACAGTATAAGTCATCTTCCGGTAAAGGAAGATGGTCAATTAGTGGGAGTGGTCGCTACTCACGATATTGATCAGGCTAATGCCAACAAGAATATTCAGGCTCATTCTATTAAAGACATTTGCGTATTAAATGTTTATAAGGTTGAAATGAGTGAACCGTTAGATAACGTGGTGTCTCATATGGCCTCTCATCATATCGGCTCTGCATTGGTGATGAAAGACGATCGCCTGGTGGGTGTATTTACTGTCAATGACGCTTGTCGTTGTTTTGTAGAATTCATGAGATATCAATTCAGAACCGGCACCGGGAACGATATCGCATAGTCTTTCATGGAATTAATCCATTGTTTGGTTACTCATTAGATTTGAAGAAGAGAATTGGATTAACAATTTTATGATGATTAAAACAATTCATGTTGCCATGGTTTATTGCAGCATTATTTTCTTTGTTGTGCGCTATGTTTGGATGCTTGGTGAATCTAATTTACTGCAACAAAAATGGGTAAAAATAGCCCCCCATATTATTGATACGATTTTGTTGGTGAGTGCAATTGGTTTGGCGATACAAATCAGTCAATACCCTTTTGTTGATACCTGGTTGACGTCAAAAATACTGGCATTAGTTTTATACATCGTTTTGGGTACGATCGCATTGAAGCGGGGTAAAACCAAGCTTATACGAATTTCAGCCGGAATCCTGGCCATTGCTTGTTTTGGATTTATGATTTCGGTGGCGGTTACTAAAAATGCATTGGGATTCTTAGCATTGTAAATTGGTTAAATTGAAAAACCCCAAGTCTATGCAAAGACTTGAGGTTTCGTTAAGGATAAAAGCAGATTAATCTTCTGATTTAACTTCAGTCGATGTAGCAACAGCCGGTGCTGCAGGAGTTGTGGCAGTATTGGCATTATCCGTAGATTCAACTACTGCATTCTCATCCCCTGTTTTTTCCTGATTAGCACGTTTGCCGCGCGGGTTTCGTTTATCGCCACGGTAACGGCGACGATTTCTAACATCACGTCGTCCTCGACGTGGTTTTTGTTGTTTGTTCTCATCAGTTTCTTCCGCAACTGCATTATCCGTTGAATCTGTTTGTGTGGTTGCAACGTTTGACTGAGCTGATGGTGTAGCTGTAGCTTCCAAAGATTGATCAGTAAACTTGCTGCTTTCCACAACGATTGCCGCGGATTGACTATCGTTATTACTAGAAGGCTCAGATACTATCACCGGTGAGGATTCTGGTTCTGGTTTCGGCATACTACTTTGCGTGGGTTTTTCAACTTCCGTTATAGTCGTTTCTGCAAATTCTGATTTAGGTTCAGAAACGGGTAACGCGGCAGTGTTCACTGGCGTGGGAGTTTGAGATTGCACTGGATGGCTAACCGGACTCGATTCAACCGGTGTCGGTTGTTCTGTTGTTGCATTTACATTAACTGTTTCAACGGCTTCATGACTTGCGGTTGCTTGCACATTTTTTTTGCTGCTTGTTCGTTGTTGACGTGGATTACGATTTTTTTGTGGTTGCTTGCGTGGTCGAGACTCTTTGCCAGTTGTTTCGTGTTTCGTTTCTTTTTCTTTAGTTGCTGAATCTTGGCGCACATTCTGGTTTCGATTGCGACCGCGACTTGATTGACGACGTTTATCACCACCAGTGCGTTCGCCATCTCGATTTTTACCCTGTTGTCGACCACGATTACTTCGTTGGGCTTGTTGTGGCTTGGGTTGATTCGTTACTGTGCTGTCTCTTCCTGGGGCGGTGTAGGAGATAATGGTTTCAGCGCCGGCACTTTCTTTATTTTCAGAGCCAAAAAATGATCCAAAAATGCGACCGATAAATCCGCTTTTAGCAGAATCAGCCGGAGGTTTGGGTGCTGCAGGTGCAGCTGCTTTAATTACTGGAGCTTGACTAACGGGTGTTGGTGAGCTCGCTGTCGTCGGCATTTCTGGTGTTTCTTTTTGATCTGCAAACTTGTAACTACTTCTTTCATTTTGATATTGCATCATCTCATTGGTTTTCACCCGCTGAATTTCATAATGGGGTGAATCCAAATTTGGGCTGGGCACAAGCACAACTTGAACTGGGTGCTGCGCTTCGATATCGCTAATCTCTTTACGCTTTTCATTGAGCAGAAATGTAGCAACGTCTAAGGGTAACTTGGCAATTATTTTACCCGTGTTTTCTTTCATTGAGTCTTCTTCAATGATCCGAAGAATGGACAATGCCAATGATTCCACACTACGAATAACGCCTTGTCCGCTACAACGGGGACAGGAAACCTGACTGTGTTCACCTAAAGAAGGGCGAACCCGTTGTCGTGACATTTCCAATAACCCAAATCGAGATATCCGTCCGATTTGAACTCGAGCGCGATCCATGGCCAAACTGTCACGTAACCGATTTTCAACCTCTCGTTGATGACGCACTGGAGTCATATCGATGAAGTCGATGACAATTAAACCACCGCTATCTCGCAAGCGCAGCTGACGAGCAATTTCTTCGGCTGCTTCAAGATTGGTGTTATACGCTGTTTCCTCAATATCACTGCCTTTGGTGGCACGTGCAGAGTTTATATCGATTGATAATAAGGCTTCTGTATGGTCCATAACGATTGAACCACCGGAGGGTAGGGAAACTTCCCTTTGAAATGCCGATTCGATCTGGCTTTCCACTTGATAGCGAACAAACAGTGGGACGGTATCTGTGTAATGTTTAATTTTTGATATGTTATGCGGCATAACTTGCTGCATAAACTCGATGGCTTTGTGATAAGTTTCCTCATCATCAATAAGGATTTCGCTGATATCTTTTCGCAAATAATCGCGAATTGCCCGGATTACGATGTTACTTTCTTGATATATGAGTAAGGGCGCCTGATTTTCCTGGCCGGCTTTTGCGATGGAATCCCAAAGTTGCACCAGATAATCCAAATCCCACTGCAACTCTTCCACATTTTTACCAACGCCTGCGGTACGGACGATTAACCCCATATTCTCAGGTATATTAAGTTGGCTCATGGCTTCACGAATTTCAGAGCGATCATCACCTTCAATCCGGCGTGACACGCCACCTGCTCGTGGGTTGTTCGGCATGAGTACCAGATACCGGCCAGCAAGACTTATAAAGGTAGTGAGGGCAGCGCCTTTGTTTCCGCGTTCTTCTTTATCAACCTGGATGATTAATTCCTGGCCTTCTTGCATCACATCTTTAATGCTAGGACGACCACGGCCTTCGGCGGGATTGGCGAAATAACTGCGAGATATTTCTTTTAGCGGTAAAAAACCATGACGTTCAGAGCCGTAATCAACAAATGCTGCTTCCAGGCTAGGTTCAATGCGAGTGATTTTCGCCTTGTAAATGTTTGATTTTTTTTGTTCTCTGCTAGTGGTTTCAATATCTAGGTCGTATAATTTCTGGCCATCGACCATAGCCACGCGCAACTCTTCACGCTGAGTTGCGTTGAATAACATTCTTTTCATTAAATTCTTTACTCTGTTGTTCGCTCAATACGCCAGTTATTGGGTATGCGATTTGTACCGAACGCTGATTGATTGTTGGGAGGTATAAATCAACCTGTTCTGAACAAACCGTTATCACATACGATGTAGCCGCTATTCTGATATATAATTATTAGGCGTATTATGTGACCAGTCGATAGATTGTTACATCACTGGCAGTACTTAAGCTGTTAGTTAATCCAACTCCTGCTCAAGCTGTTATAGCGAGCAAGAAAAATCCATTATTCATTTACCGAGCATTCGGTATACTTACTTCCATTTATTTAGTGTATGTTCTGATATTACAAAAAATGATCTTTTCCAAGTCTGTGATTGGTTATTATGTCTTCCATGGACAACATTTTGACTCGTATATGACATTTTAATGAAAATTCTTTTACGGCCTGACATTTATCACGTCTTACTACCATAAATCAAGATAAAGATATCAAATAGTTTAAATTACTTTCTAGCGAGTACAAAATAGCCACAATGTGTCCACTTTCTAAATCAAATCAACCACAAAAAAACCCAGCTAAAGTCCAACATCTTACAATTGATGATGCACATGCCGGGCAACGCATCGACAATTTCTTGTTAACTTTCTTAAAAGGTGTTCCTAAAACACACATCTATCGCATCATTCGTAAAGGTGAAGTGCGAGTTAACAAAGGACGAATTAAACCTGTGTATAAATTAGCAGCGGGCGATGTTATTCGCGTGCCGCCGGTACGTGTAAGTGATGCAAAAAATGTCCCGGACAATTTTGAGGGGCAGATGCTGAGGTTAAAAAATTCAATCATTTATGAAGATAAGGCCTTGATTGTCATTAATAAACCCTCAGGTATTGCGGTTCATGGTGGCAGCGGTATCAGTTTAGGTGTCATTGAAACTTTGCGCGAAATGTATCCTTTGGAGAAAAGGCTTGAACTTGTTCACCGTCTGGATCGGGATACTTCGGGTTGTTTGCTAATTGCAAAGAAAGCATCGGTACTTAAAGCCTTTCATATGATGTTACAAAACAACCAAATCCAAAAAACCTATGTTGCTTTATTGAAGGGACAGTTAACCGAGAAAGAAATTCGTGTTAACGCACCTTTACGGAAATTTGTGACTAAATCCGGTGAGAGAATGGTTAGAGTTGACAAGAATGAGGGCAAAGTAGCAGAAACCCTGATTTATCCCAAGCAGGCGTTTGATCAATCATCTTTAGTAGACATAAAACTAATTACCGGTCGAACCCATCAAATACGGGTACATAGTCTGCATTTGCATCATCCAATAGCTGGTGATGATAAATACGGTGATCCAGATTTTAATGCGGCAATGAGAAAACTGGGATTAAAGCGTTTATTCTTGCACGCGCGCAGTTTACGTTTTGAGCATCCGCAAACCGGTGAAATAATGAATCCTATTGCGCCACTGGACAATCAATTAACTGAGCTATTACATAAATTAGGGTAAAGGAAACATTGAAGTACAAATTGTTGGTATTTGATTGGGATGGGACTTTGATGGATTCCCAACAAGAAATTGTGAATTGTTTTCAGTCTGCCGCCAAAGAAATTAATTTGGCTATGCCGACAGAAGATGAAATTCATAATGTGATAGGCTTGGGAATGTTTGAAGCTGTTCAAACTGTTTTTCCAGAATTAGACAGCAAAGTCTCGCAACGAGATTTTATTGAAGCGTATCGCAGATACTATTTTGCACCAGATAAGCCGCCCTCTGAATTGTTTCTAGGGGTGGACAAAATGCTTCGCCGTTTCAGCCAACAAGACTATTTTTTGGCGGTTGCGACAGGCAAAGGAAGACGTGGATTGGATGCAGTATTAGCGCGAACCGGATTGGATGAAATATTTCATTTTACGCGTTGTGTTGATGAAGCACATTCAAAACCACACCCACAAATGTTATTGGATATCATGGATTATCTGGGTGTCGAGACAAACGAAACGTTAATGATTGGCGATACAGAATATGATTTGCAAATGGCCAGTAATGCGAATGTGCACAGTGTCGCGGTTTGTTGTGGCGCACATGACAAAAGTCGATTGATAAAGCATAATCCGCAAACCTGCCTGAATCAGTCGCACGAGTTGGAAGCCTGGCTTAACAATTAGCCCCACATTTGAATTAATGAGAAAGAGAGAGTATGACGGATAAACCTGAAAACGGACAATCAGACGCAGACCAATCTACTGAAAACCTGGATCCATGGACTGCCGAGCAACCCGCGCAAACTGAGGAACAATCTGCTCAGGCACAAGGCGTGTCAGACTCCCACGTTTCTGTTGAGGAAACAAAAGCGGCTGCTGATAGAAAATTCGTTAACCAAAAAACGGATGGTCCCGATTTGGAAGATGAAAACTGGCAGCGAGATTTAATTAATCGTTTAGCATTTTCAGCAATTAATGAGCAACGCCGTACCCGAAGATGGAATATCTTTTTTAAATCAGTATTTATTCTCTACTTGCTTGGTATTTTGGCGCTTTATATCCCGAAAGGAAAAAGTGACCTTTCGCTTGGTACCCACACCGCCCTAATCGAGCTTTCCGGGCCTATTTCCAGTAGTGCGTTTGCCAGTGCGGATACGATTGTGGGCGGTTTACGTGCTGCTTATAAAGATAAAAATACCAAAGCTGTGATATTGCGAATAAACAGCCCCGGAGGAAGTCCGGTACAGGCAGGTTACATTAATGATGAAATATTTCGTTTACGTGAAAAACATCCAGATATCCCACTTTACGCAGTTGTAACTGATGTTTGTGCTTCTGCGGCTTATTATATTGCATCAGGTGCAACACAGATTTATGCAGACAAAGGCAGTATTGTTGGTTCTATAGGGGTTCTAATGGATAGTTATGGATTTGTTGGTACCATGGAAAAACTGGGTGTTGAACGCCGATTGATTACTGCAGGTGAAAACAAGGGGTTTCTTGATCCGTTTTCCCCGTTAAAAGCAGACGATAAAAAATTCATGGAAAGCATGTTAGGAGAAGTGCATCAACAATTTATTGATGTGGTTAAGAAAGGCCGTGGTGATAAATTGGTTGATGATCCTAGTATATTTTCTGGTTTGTTTTGGTCTGGTGAAAAAAGCCTGAAACTTGGTTTGGTAGATGCTTTGGGTAGCTCCAGTTACGTAGCAAGGGAAATAGTCGGTGAAGAAAAAATCGTGGACTTTACACCGCGACCAAATTATCTTGATCGTTTTGCTGAAAGAATTGGAGTAAGTGCTGCGAATGCGATTTCTTCCATGTTAATGAGTCCAGGGGCTTTGCGCTAAATCCAGCTGTAAGTCCTGTTTTCTATTTTTACAAAGATAAAGTTTTTTGAATTAGGCTTTCTAATTTCGCTTTATCTTTGTTTCTAAAACCCATGTGTGACTCGATGATTTTGCCTTCTCGGTCAATGATATACGAGGACGGCATGACTCTGACTTGGTATAAATCTGCTGTTCTTCCTTCCTGATCCAGTGCAATTGTAAAATCAGCGGGATATCTTTTTAAAAACGTTTCTACCATTTTAGTCTTTTCATCGAGACTAACTGCGATTATCTCCAATCCTTTTGCTTGATATTTCCTTAGCATCTCATTCATCCAGGGAAAAGATTTTCGGCACGGCACACACCAAGTGGCCCAGAAATCCAGATAGATAACCTTACCTTTGTAATTACTAAGCTGTATCGTTCCGCTACCGATACTGCTTAGTCCAAGTTCCGGTGCTTTATTTTCAGAATAAACAGGACTCGACAACACTAAGCCAAAGAGAGTGATGGAAAAAAGTATTTTATTCATATTGCCTCCTGTTTATATCATTCTAGATGACTTCTATCGTCAAAGTAAAACGCCCAATCCAGCTGCGTTATTTGACACAGCCGACTGTGGCATTTGCCACATGTGACAATTTGTCACACGACAAACAAATTTGTGCACAGTAAAATATAGCTCAATTAAACGCCAATGCCATGTTTTAATATCAGTAACGTTTAGGTGTTTTTATGTTTTACGAAAATTTGCTGGCTGTCTTAATAAATTGTTTCTCATCGCTATTGGCGTTTGCAAAAATATAAACTGACAGCTTTGGTGTTTGGTAGAGGTTTCCTGTAACCAGAAAATTATAAGTTATAAAAAATTTATATTCTAGGGGTAATACTAATGCTATTTAAAAGAAAATATTTTATTTTTCCGGCGCTATTTTCCAGTGCTCTATTATTATCGGCCTGTAACAATGAATCTGATGAAGAAGTTAAGGTCACTGAAAAGTCTGATGCAGATTCCATATGTATAGAAAATGCAAAAGAAGTCACTGTTTCAGATGGTCGTAGCCTTTGTATTGGATTGACCGCATTTAAAGCTGAAGCGCCTTTTATGGCAGGTTTTATGGCTCCGGGAAAAACAACACATACTGTATTTGTTAGCGATAGTGACGGCAATCCAGTGAATGTTACAAACGATGAGGTCGTAACCGCAATTTCACAGTATCCAATGATGTATATGAATGCAGGGCATACCCATAGTGCGCCATTCAAACATGCAGATACATCAGCAGCTGAGTACGGTGCCTATAACTTTGATATATATTATCCCATGGCTTCTACGATGATGGATGGTACATCCCGTGGACGTTGGGAATATCGAGTGATGATTAGCGATAATAACGGTACTGCAGATGATGATACTGACGATAAAATGCATAAAGTAATTTTTGAGCCAGCAGTAGAAATGTACATGATTGAGAAAAAAGCCTTTCGAGCGGTTGGAAAAAATGAAAGCGATAAATACAAGAATCCCATGGGTATGACCCCCACTCGACAATATAGTGCTTGGCTTGAAACCATTGGTAAAGTCTCTGAGGGTGCTGCGGATGTTAAGCTATATTTAACAACCCAGGACATGGATCATTCTTCCATGGCTATGACAAAGCCAATGTCACGTTCTGCCGAACATGGTAATGGTGATATGCATGTTATGGGAGATAAAGATAGCCACACTTATCCTGCGATTCATGCGCCTATGGATATGATGGGTGATACAGTTACAGTAACTCTACACAGTGAGGATGGTACAACTGAAGTAGAAATCGATAGCGCGAGTGTTGAAGTTTCCACAGATGATGGAGAAAATTGGACTACGCTGGCGGCAGGAATGACTCATGAAGAGATGGGTTATTACAGTGGCCCAGTGCCCATGGAGGCAGGCGAAGTAACAATGTTGGTTAAAGTTACCGTCAATGGCAATGTTATGACAAAAACCGGTGTAACAGCTGATGGTATGGATGCCGAGGATATTCCAGCGTTAAAATTTACTGCGTCGGAATAATCCCATGTTTTTTAGAATCATTGGCCCCTTACTTGGGGCCACTCTTCTCTCTGTTTCAGTGAATAGTTATGCAGGTTCCTGTTGTGGTGGAGGATCCGGTGCAACGATTTTATTGTCGAAGATGGCAAATTTAAATATCGATACCTCCGTATCATGGGAGCGTTATGACGGTTACTGGACAAAAGAAGGAGAGTGGAAAAAAGACCCTAAGGGTTCCAATTTAAATCAATTTCGTTTTAACCTGGGCTCTGCTTATCGATTTGCGGATCGTTGGCAAGGATCAGTAAGTGTTCCTTATGTCATGAATCGTAATAAATATGGCTCTGAAGGTCTGGAGTCAAATACCCATGGAATCGGAGATGCCAGTTTTAATTTGTGGTATGAAGCTTTTGATGATGCGATGTGCGTCTTCAAGGTAAGGCAACTATCCGACTTACGACCAGCAATCTATTGGGGTCTAGGGCTCACAGCACCCACTGGCGTTTCTCCGTACGATGATGTCAAAGATAATTTTGAGATTACTGGCCGTGGGTTTTACAGGCTAGATGCAAACGTGATTATCGATAAAACAGTTTATCCTTGGACGGGCGCGATTAACTTGAGTTATGGCATGCATTTTACACGACCCATCAATCGTGACTATGGTACTTATGTTGAGCCGTATGACAAGAAACTTGGAAACAGAGGCTCTGCTTCATTGTCAGTAGGATATGTCTATTTTACTGAAGCTTTAAATGAACTCACCACAACAATTGGCGTAAGTTACCTAAGGGAAGCCAAAGCAACAATCGATGACAAAGAGGATCCTTCATCGGGGATGAAAAAAATAGGGACGTCTTTAGGTTTGTCATGGACCACACCAGACAAAGATATGACAATTAAAGGAAGTTGGAGTCATGCTTTGAAAAACGATGATTGGGGGCGAAATTTCCCTACCACAGATGTGATTTCAGTAGGGGTGGCTTATGTGCTTTATTAATAAATTATATAAAACTGGTTTGTTAGTGTGCGCCATTCTGGTGTCTGCCTGTGGTGACAACCTTTTACCTTCTGATGAGGATAAACGGCCCACCATTGTAGCGGGAACTGAAGGTCATCTTCCCACGCAAAAATCCAAGGATTTCACTTTAAGTCGAACTGATAATCAGGATGTTACACTTTCAAATTATCTCGAGAATGGGTCTGATGCGTCCGACGCTATACTGATTTACTTTACCATGTGGTGTTCCACCTGTGCGGCCCATACCAGTGATATTGTTTCTACCATCAAACCTTTATTTAACAACAAAAATATTCATTATTTGGTTGTAGATTATGTGTCAGGATCTTTGGCGAGTACGATAGTTGAAAAAGAAAATAATATTTCTGACAGTTGGGGGCTAGAGGTATTATCGGACTTTCAGCATACGGTCAAGGATCAGTTACACGGTGGCATGGGAGTGACAATCGTCATCGATAGCGATGGAACAATTTTATATAATCAAGACTACGGAAATGGTTTAAAAGTTATTGATGCTTTGAACCAGGCAGTCGATTCCTAATAAATGACGTCATTATTTTTTACTCTTTGACAGGGCGTTTTTGCAACTTCCTTTGTAAAGTTCGCCGATGCATACCCATGGCACGTGCTGCAGCAGAGATGTTACCGTCATTTTCATGCAGTACTTTTTGAATATGCTCCCATTCCATTCGTTGAACTGACAATGGGTTTTCAGTGAGTTTAACGGCGTCATCGCCTTGCTCCTTGTTAAAAGCTGCGATTATATCTTCAACATCTGCTGGTTTCGTTAAATAATGCGTGGCGCCTAATTTAATCGCTTCAACAGCAGTGGCGATACTTGCATAACCCGTTAACATGATGACGCGGGTGATGGAGGAGGTGTTCTTAATTTGCTTCACTAATGAAAGCCCAGATTCATCCCCGATACGTAAATCAACCACAGCAAAATCAAATTTTGTTTTTTCAATTTCTTTGATTGCGTCTTCGATGTTGAATGCTGAGCTGACTTGATAACCTTCTCGTGCCAGGTTGCGACCTAATATCTCGCAAAATATTTCTTCATCATCAACCAATAAAATTGTTTGCCTTGGCATGTTTCACTAATTCTCTAAGCTTAAATCTACCAGTGGTAATATTATGCGAGTTGTCATTCCGCCATTTTCACGGTTGAATAAATTTACGCTACCCCCAAATCGTTCAATGATGGCATGAGACAAAAACAACCCAAGTCCTAAGCCATGTTCTTTTTGTGACATCGGTTTTCGTCCGAGATGCTGTTTGATATCTTCTGATAAACCATGGCCACGATCACGGATTTCCATTACCAATTGATGATTATCCCACTCGGCATCCCATTCCACATCTTGGGGTGACGCATCTGCGGCATTGTCTAATATATTGAGGATGGCTTGAGTAAGGGTTTTATCGTCAAGTATGTTTCCGGTTTCAGTTTTTCCCTGCCAGTGAGAGCTAATATGTGTCTTTGGTCGGGCTATTTGCCAAGTTTCGAGTATCTTACTCAAGTAAATAGGGATTAATTCAACGCTTCCACTTGATATATTGATAGCGCCGGCAGAGGCGGATAGATTCGATAAGGCATCTTTACATCGATTGATTTGCTGTTTCAATGATTCAATGTCCTTATGGACTTGGGGGGATGCCTGGCTTAATTCTTTTTTTAGCTCCGACGTTAATAAATTCATTGTGCCTAGTGGCGTACCAAGTTCGTGTGCTGTGCTGGCCGCTAAGGTTCCCAGCTCTACAATTTGCCGATCACGTAGCGCGCTTTCTCGAGCGGCAACCAATTGTTCTTCCTGAGAACGAATGGTACTGCCCATTCTGGCAACGAAATGGGCGACTAATCCTGCACTTAAGGTAAAAGCTAGCCACATGCCAACAATATGCATATTAAATTTATCACCCATGTTTTGACTATCCATACCCAACTCCATTTCTAAGGGTACGTATTGAAACATCAAAAAACTGTACGCCAGTATTGTGACGCCAGAAAGAATCCAGGCAAAACGGGCAGGTAGTATGGTTACCGAGATTACTAAAGGGAATATAAAAAGTGTAATAAACGGATTGGAAGCCCCGCCAGCAAAGTATAATACAGCCGTTAGCGCTGCAACATCAAAAAGCAGATGATTAAATATCTCATTATCACGTACTTGTTTATTCTGTTTTTGACGATGCCAAACCAAGATGTTAAACAATACCAGACCTGCAATGAGCAGTAGAAGTGCGGGTAAATACAGCTGTATTTGCATAAATTCTATTGCGATGAAAAAGGCAATAAGTTGTGCAATGATGAAAAGATTCCTTAAAAAGAATAATCGACGCAAGTGAATCGCGTTTACGGTTGAGAAATCAGGGGGTAACTGTGAGCTCATAATTTATGGCAATTATCAATCAAGCAGTAATTATAGCAAATTAGCTACAATTAGGATTCTATTTAGTAGGGCTCTAAGTCGCAGTAGCAGAACTTGGCTTTCAATTTCTTGTTAAATTTGAGAAATAAAAATGCGCTGGATCGTCAAACGTAACAGATTTAATTAACGAAGACGAATCCAGGCAAAACACAGAAGCACTTTGTCAAAAAGGGAGGGGCAAAGTACAGTCTGTATATACGGTTCAATGACAATTTGTTAAAAAGGTATTTGTCATAATCTCTAATGGAAGCTGTTGACGGATATTTTATCTAGGTAGCTAATATTTGTCGTGTGACAAATTGTCGCATCAACCAAGTGTGAAAAGGAGACAGTTGGCTCTTAAAATTGGCTAATTCGTGAAACATTGCAGGGCTAGAGAGCGGGCCGCATGAAAGCCAGGAGTTAGGCGCTAGATTATTTTTATGCCTGCGTTTTCCAGCATTTGCGTTAGTCGAATTAAGGGCAAACCAACGAGTGCCGTTGGATCGTTGCCTGACATTTGACTTGTTAAACTAATTCCCAGCCCTTCAGATTTAAACGATCCTGCACAGTTTAGCGCAGGTTCTTTTTCTAGGTAGTTGGCAATCATCTTATGGCTGAGATCGCGAAACTCCACATAAAATTTAATTTCATCACATTGTAATTGTTCATTGCCGGTATTTAATACACATAGACCAGTATGAAACGTGACTCTTTTTCCAGAAATGAAATTTAGTTGTTCTATCGCTTTTTCTTTCGTTCCAGGTTTTCCAAGTATTTGTTTATCACAAACAGCGACTTGATCGCTGCCAATGATTACCGCGTTTAATAAACCTGCTGCGACAGCTGACACTTTTAAAGTTGCAAGACGGGTGACGAGTTGATCCGGACTCTCATTAGGTTCAGCCGTTTCATCCACATCAGGTGTGGCGGTATCAAATTTAAGTTGTAAACGTTCCAGTAATGATTTTCGGTATGGCGAGCTTGATGCTAATATGATTCGACTCATACGTTTTTATTGTATTTCTATTAATGTTTCATCAGGATTAACAGTATCGCCTTTAGTAATGTAAATGGATTTGATTTCTCCACCGATAGGTGCTTGAACTTCTGTTTCCATTTTCATAGCTTCCGTAATAAAGAGCGCATCACCTGCATTGACAGTATCACCCTCGCTAACCATTACGTCTACAATTGTACCGGGCATTGAGGTGGTTACATGTCCTGGAGTTGTTGCTTTCGGGCGTTTACTTCCACTGGCACTTTGTGCAATAGCATCAGCGCCAACACCGCCGCCTGTCGGTTCGGTAATAATTTCAGATAAGGTTTCAACTAAAATTTCCTCAGGCACACCATCCACGGTTAGATAGAATGGTCGCTGTGCTTGAAAGCGATGGCCGGAACCCGTAATTTTAATATTGTAGGTTTCACCGTGCATAGTGACATTGAATTCAGTTGGTGCGACACCACATACCGCAGCATTGTCTTCCAAGGGGGGTTCAAGCACTTCTGGCATTAGTGTGCCGGCTTTTCTTTCTTCCAGAAAATCTCGCCCCACGTCGGTAAACATGGCAAATGTGAGAATATCTTCGTCTGACTCAGTTAAACCTTTGCTATTTTCTCGTAAGCTATCCATTTCTGGTGCTAATAAATCAGCAGGTCGTACGGTAATGGTTTCTTCATCAAGTATTGCTTGTTCCCTAATGCTTTCGTTAACGTCACCAGGCGCTTTACCGTATTGGCCCAGCAAATAATTTTTAACTTCATTGGTTGTGGTCTTGTAACGTTCACCTGTCATCACATTTAACACGGCTTGGGTGCCAACAATTTGTGATGTTGGTGTAACCAGAGGGGGATACCCGAGGTCTTCTCTCACTCGCGGAATTTCATCGAGAACTTCATTGATACGCTTTAATTCACCTTGCTCGCGTAACTGATTACTTAAATTTGAAATCATTCCGCCGGGAACTTGATTTACCTGAACGCGAGTGTCCAGGCCGGTAAATTCACTTTCAAATTGATGATATTTTTTCCTTACTTCTTTAAAGTAAAAACCAATATCCTGGAGTAGAGCCAAATCCAAACCTGTACTGTATTCCGAGTCATGAAGTGCAGCAACCATGCTTTCTGTTGCGGGGTGGCTGGCACCTTCTGCAAACGAAGAGATGGCGGTATCAATGTGTAAACAGCCTTTTTCAATCGCTTTCATTTGACACATGGCAGAGAGACCGGCTGTTGCATGGGAATGTAAATGAATGGGTATGGAAATGTCTTTATGGAGCGCTTCAACCAAGTTTGCAGAAGTGGTTGGCGTTAATAAACTTGCCATATCTTTAATTGCAATACTGTCACAACCCATTTCTTGTAGTTTCTTAGCATCTTCAACAAAACCTTCGATGCTGTGCACGGGACTTGTAGTATATGAAATTGCACCCTGAGCATGTTTGCCAGCTTTCTTCACAGCTGATATTGATGTTTCAAGATTTCGAAAATCGTTTAAGGCATCAAATATACGAAAGACATCAATTCCATTGTCGGCAGCTTTTTGGACGAATGTTTTGACAACGTCATCGGAATAATGTCGATAACCAACCAAGTTCTGTCCTCGTAATAACATTTGCAATCGTGTATTCGGGATGGCTTTTCGTAATAATCGGAGTCGTTCCCAGGGGTCTTCTTTGAGAAACCGAACACAGGCATCAAATGTTGCGCCACCCCAAACTTCCAGCGACCAATAACCCACTTGGTCCAAATGTTTGCAAACCGGCAGCATGTCTTCCGTGCGCATGCGGGTTGCAATAAGTGATTGGTGTCCATCCCGTAATACCGTTTCGGTTATATGAACCTTTGGCATTGCCTTTCTCCTGAGGGTTTTAACATTTTATGTTCGCATGTGTGCCGAAATGGCAGCTGATATAGCGGCGGCTAACTCTCTTGGTGGACGACGCAGGCTATAATCAGCGAGTTGAGGATTCTCTTCCACGAATCCGGTATCTATTTTTCCACTTCGGAATTCATCAGTTTTGAGTATTTCAATTTGGTAGGGAATAGTGGTTTTTACGCCATGCACACTAATATCTTTTAACGCTCTTTCTGAGCGTCGAATAACTTCTTCCCATGTAAGTGCCCATACGATCAGTTTGACGCACATGGAGTCGTAGTATGGCGGGATTTGATAGCCGCTATAAATAGCGCCATCGGTTCTGATGCCGGGTCCACCTGGTGCAAAATAACGGGTTATTCGACCAAAACTTGGTAGGAAATCATTTTTAGGGTCTTCTGCATTGATGCGAAATTCCATGGCAAAACCACGTTTTTGAATATCATCTTGTTTGTAAGCGAGGGCTTGACCATCAGCTATGTGAATTTGTTGTTGGACAATATCTACACCCGTAATAGCTTCGGTGATGGTGTGCTCCACTTGAAGTCGTGTGTTCATTTCCATGAAGTAGACTTCACCAGTATGATCCAACAGAAATTCAACTGTGCCGGCATTTTCATATTTGACAATCTTTGCCGCTTTTACTGCGTAGTCGCCCAGTTTTTTTCTCAAATCATCCGTGACTTGCGGTGAAGGTGCAATTTCAATGAGTTTTTGATGGCGTCTTTGAACAGAGCAGTCGCGTTCAAACAAGTGAACAACATTTCCAAAACTGTCTGCAAGAACCTGGACTTCAATGTGCCTTGGATTAACCACGCATTTTTCCATAAAAATATCAGCGCTTCCAAAGGCTTTTGTGGCTTCAGAAATGACACGCTCATAGCCTTTTTTTAAATCTTCAACATTGTCACAACGTCGAATACCACGGCCACCGCCACCGGAAGTTGCTTTTAACATTACCGGGTAACCAATTTCTTCGGCGATTTTGAGGGCTTCATCCACATCAGCTAAATTGTGTTCTGTCCCAGGTGTTACGGGTACACCAGCAGCTATCATGGCTTTACGGGCTTCCGTTTTGTCACCCATTTTATGAATAACTTCGGCACTGGGGCCAATGAATTTGACACCACGACGCTTGCAAGCAGCCGATAATTCGTGATTTTCTGAGAGAAATCCATAACCGGGGTGCAAAGCATCACAGCCAGTGGCTACAGCAAGGTTAACGATTCGATGAACATTGAGATAACCCGCAATTGAATCAGGCCCAATATTATACGCTTCATCCGCCTTTTTTACGTGCAGGGCATGCCGATCTGGCTCGGCATAAATTGCCACAGATTTGATACCCATTTCCGCGCATGCGCGGACAATTCGAACAGCTATTTCACCGCGATTGGCAATTAGAATTTTCTTGATCAAGTGTCATCCCAGTTAATCGTGTAACAATTCCCACTCAACGCCTTAATCAAATACGCGCTTTATGGGCTAATCCATTGAATATGCTTATAATATGCCGATTGTCAGCCAAATATTTTAAGCGAGTTGTTTATTGTTACCAGGCTCGTCGAAATTACACCGAAAAACGCCACGAGCTCACCTCAATCTGCGACCAAATTTCACCGTATCTGGTGACCTAAAGTCAAGTTTTTCCTCTTTTTTTCAGTTTTTCGGGAATTAGTGAGGAAATAACTCGACTTTCTTTTGACAGTGGCCGAATCCCCATCTATTATTGCGGCCCCATGCCTGATCGAATGCCTATATTGATAAATCCAGAGCATGCAGCCACACGGGGATTGCAAACTTCTGGCGTTCTGAAGTTAAAAGATATGGCGCGTTTAAACGATCGTTTAGTAGCCCCATTTGGCGAGGTGAATGTGGAACTGACGTTTGGCAAGCAAGGGCAGCGAATGTTCGTTCAAGGTTCGATTGCAGGATACGCAAGTTTGCAGTGCCAGCGGTGTTTGCAAGCGGTAAAACAAGAGATTAATCATAAGTTTAAGCTTGGGATGATACAAAGTGATGCCGAGGTTGATTGTTTATTGCCCGGTGAAGAGCCAATGTTGATTTCAGGTGAAGATTATCGCTTAGCAGATATCATTGAAGACGAACTCGAGTTATTATTACCTATGGTGGTAAAACATCCAGATGATCAATGTGAGTCTGGCATGGAGCCCGCAGCAGATGAACCCGAGTTAGAAGAAGTAAAGACCTCTAAGAATCCATTTGCAGAACTTGTGGATTTGAAAAAAAGTTGATTTAAGGAGTATAGAATGGCAGTCCAAACCAGTAAAAAGTCACGCGCGAAACGTGGAACAAGACGCGCTCATGACGCATTAAAAGCGCCGGCTTTTTCCATCGATTCTAGTAGTGGTGAAACTCACCTTCGACACCACATCTCGCCCGACGGTTATTATCGAGGCCAACAAGTCGTTGTGCCAAAAGAAGATGTCTACGCTGACGACGAAGATTAGGGATTATTGACTTGAGTCATACCATTGCTTTAGATGCAATGGGTGGTGATCATGGTGTTCCCGTGGTTACTGCCGCTGCCCTACGAGTGGTAAAAGAGAATAAAAACCTGCGTCTGATACTTGTTGGTGATCAGGAATTACTGTCGCGCGAGTTGAATAAACATGGTGTCAGTGTTGGTGGCAATCTCAGTTTTCAACATGCTTCACAATCTGTTGAAATGGATGAGTCACCATCGTTAGCCTTACGTAATAAAAAAGACTCTTCCATGCGTGTTGCCATTGATTTGGTGAAAAGTGGTGTTGCCGATGCATGTGTAAGTGCCGGAAATACCGGTGCGCTTATGGCAACGGCAAGGTATGTTTTAAAAACCCTTCCCGGTATTGACCGACCTGCAATCTGTAGCATCTTGCCTTCTATGCGTGGTCATACCCACATGTTAGATTTGGGCGCCAACATTGGATCTTCTCCCAAACATTTATTTCAATTTGCTGTCATGGGTTCCACCCTGGTTAGTGCTATCGAGCAGATTGAGCGTCCCGTTGTAGGATTGCTGAATGTTGGGGAAGAAGAAATGAAAGGTGATGCGACAGTAAAAGAAGCAGCAAAAATTCTAGCCGAAAGTGATTTGAATTACGTGGGTTTTGTTGAAGGTAATGATATCTATACAGGCGATGTTGACGTTGTTGTAGCTGATGGTTTTGTAGGAAATATCGCACTAAAAGCAAGCGAAGGCATTGCAAAAATGATAGGCCATTTCATTAAATGTGAATTTAAACGATCTATCCGAACTCAAATCGGTGGATATATTGCGAAACCCGCATTACTGGCCTGCAAAAACAGATTTGACCCCAGTGAATATAACGGTGCCAGCTTTCTTGGCTTGCAAGGCATCGTGGTAAAAAGCCACGGCAGCGCCGATGAATATTCTTTCTCCAAAGCCATAAAAACCGCCATGTTAGAAGTGGATAATAATGTTGCTGAAAAAATTTCAGATCAGTTAGAAAAAATCCTGATGGAGAGGCGTGCCGTTTAATGCATACCTGTGGCGTTGTGGATTTGGGCGTTTGTAGTGCATCAATATTTGTTCACAGCAAGGCGGGACAACGCAACATAGCAATTCTATGTAAGGCGGAGCAACAAAGCTGTGGGCGAATAGAGATGAACTACAATGTCTAAATTTGCAATGCCACAGGTATATTCAAGGATTGCGGGCACGGGAGGATACCTGCCCCCTAAAATTTTGACCAATGCAGATTTGGAAAGTATGGTGGAAACCAGTGATCAATGGATTACTGAGCGCACTGGAATTCGACAACGTTATGTTGCAGAAGATAATCAAACAACGTCCGATCTAGCATTTGAAGCCTCCAAAAAAGCGATTGCTGCGTCTGACATAAAAAAATCCGACATTGATCTTATTATTGTTGCCACGACCACACCAGATCGTGTCTTTCCAAGTACCGCCTGCTTATTACAAGATAAATTAAAAATTCATGGCTGCCCTGCGTTTGACGTGCAAGCCGTTTGCACTGGATTTGTTTATGCCTTGTCGGTGGCTGACAAATTTATAAAAACAGGCTCGGCAAAATGTGCATTGGTGGTGGGTGCAGAAACTCTTTCTCGTGTGGTAAATTGGCAGGATCGAACCACCTGTGTATTATTTGGTGATGGTGCTGGCGCTGTTATTCTTAAAGCTGATGAAGAGCCGGGCATCCTTTCCACTCATTTGCATTCTGATGGCAAATATAAAGATTTATTAACAGTGAATGCGGGAGTTTCTGAAAACAGTAAAGTTTTTCAAAATGCCGAAGCCTACATCAGTATGAAAGGCAATGAGGTTTTTAAAACCGCAGTTAAGACTTTAGGTTCAATCGTTGATGAAACGTTACATGAAAATAAAATGGCGAAATCTGATATCGATTGGTTGGTGCCACACCAAGCTAATATTCGAATTATCTCTGCTACCGCAAAAAAACTAAAAATGCCCATGGATAAAGTGATTACCACTGTCGACTTGCATGGCAATACATCTGCGGCATCTATCCCGCTTGCTTACGATGTTGCTGTTAGGGATGGCCGTATTAAAGAAGGTGAAACCATTTTAATGGAAGCCTTTGGCGGTGGATTTACCTGGGGATCAGTTTTACTTAAAGTGTAATCCAAAAAACATTAGAAATAGACGAATAAAATTTATGACAAAAGCATTTATATTTCCTGGGCAAGGTTCTCAATCTATTGGCATGTTAGCTGAGCTAGCAAGTGACTTTCCTGTTGTTAGCCAAACATTTTCGCAGGCAAGTGATGTATTGGAGTACGACTTATGGGATGTGGTTCAAAATGGACCAACCGATAAGTTGAATTCCACGGACGTTACACAACCTGCAATGTTGGCTGCAGGTGTTGCAGTCTGGTCAGTGTGGAATGAAAAGGAGGCAGCAAAACCTTCACTTATGGCTGGTCACAGTTTGGGTGAGTACACTGCCTTGGTTTGCGCAGGTTCGCTAAATTTTCAAGATGCAATTTCTTTGGTACGTGATCGTGGATTGTACATGCAATCTGCAGTTTCAGCTGGTGAAGGTGCCATGGCCGCGATACTTGGTTTGGATGATGAGGCTGTGATAAATGTCTGTCGTACTGCAGCCCAAGGTCAAGTTGTGGAAGCCGTCAATTTTAATAGTCCGGGGCAGGTGGTTATTGCTGGCGATACAGACGCTGTGAATCGGGCCATTGCTGACGCCACTGAAGTCGGGGCGAAAAAAGCGATACTCTTACCTGTGAGTGTTCCTTCACATTGCGCTCTCATGAAATCTGCAGCGGAAAAATTAAAAGATCGACTAGCGTCAATCAATTTGCTTCAACCAGAAATTCCGGTGATTCATAATGTTGATGCCAGTGTTGCGAGTGATTCTGCTTCGATTAAAGAAGCGTTGACGCGACAACTATATCAACCCGTACGTTGGGTTGATTGCGTGAATAAAATGTTAGAGATGGGTACCACGGATTTTGTTGAATGTGGCCCTGGAAAAGTGCTTGCTGGATTAAGCAAACGAATTGTAAGAAAGACGCCTGCAGTACCCGTTTTTGATACTGCAAGTTTAGAAAAAGCCTTAGCATAATCTGCAATAAAAATGATAGGGAGCATAAAATGAGTATGGAGAATAAAGTTGCACTAGTAACGGGAGCAACACGCGGTATAGGTAAAGCAATTGCACTAGCGCTTGGCGCACAAGGTGCTACCGTCATTGGCACTGCAACCTCTGAAAATGGCGCTAGTCAAATTTCTCAATATCTAGAAGAGAATGGCATCAAAGGCCAGGGGAAAATTTTAAACGTTACTGATGTTGAAGCCATAGAATCATTAATAAAAGAAATTGGTAGCAATTATTCAGCGCCCACCATTTTGGTAAACAACGCAGGCATCACTCGCGACAACCTATTAATGCGAATGAAAGAAGACGAATGGGATGATATTGTAAATACTAATTTAACGTCTGTCTTTCGTGTAAGTAAAGCGTGTTTGCGTGGAATGATGAAAGCCAGACAGGGCAGAATCATCAGCATCGCTTCTGTTGTTGGCGCCACAGGTAATGCAGGCCAAGCAAATTATGCCGCGGCTAAAGCCGGGATAATTGGCTTTTCAAAATCATTATCCAAAGAAATTGCATCGCGTGGTGTAACCGTAAATGTGGTTGCACCTGGTTTCATTGACACCGATATGACAAAAGATCTGCCAGATGAACATAAGCAGAGTTTGCTAAATGCAATTCCGCTTAATCGACTTGGTGCGCCTGAAGATATTGCAAATGCAGTCGCATTTTTAGCGTCGGATAATGCCTCATATATTACTGGTGAAACATTGCATGTTAATGGTGGTATGTTTATGAGCTAGAAATCAAGCAAATTTATGGAGGATGGTTCTCCATTATCGTTTGATTAATAAGCTGAAAATTTGTATTAACCCCCTGTATTTCACCAAAACTAACCGTGAAATAAGAAGTAAGCTATTGATTATATACAAAATAGTGTAATGGTTTAATTTTTTTTAAAATGGGGTGTGTATTGACTGGAACTGCCTAGAACTTTCCAATACAATACGCACCAGTTAAAATCTACCGAATAATTTCTGGAGGAAGGAACACTATGAGCAACGTCGAAGAACGAGTCAAAAAGATCGTCGTTGAGCAGTTGGGCGTAAAGGATGAAGAAGTAACATTGGAAGCCTCATTCGTTGATGACCTAGGTGCTGATTCACTCGATACCGTTGAATTGGTTATGGCGTTGGAAGAAGAGTTCGAGTGTGAAATTCCCGACGAAGAAGCTGAAAAAATAACAACAGTCCAACAAGCAGTTGATTACGTAAAAGCTCACACGAGTTAGTCTCTGTAACAAAATCCCTATCGGGAAGTCTATTATAGAAGGTCGTTAACTGTTATTAGTTGCGGCCTTTTTTTAATTTGCTGAAATATTACAATGACAATTCGTAAAATCGGCCGTTTATTTTATTGAACACTTTTATCATAAGTGAGCTCAAATTTAGTTTGCAAGGAGTTCAAGTTGTCTAAAAGACGTGTAGTAATAACAGGATTAGGTGCGATCTCTCCACTTGGATTGACCGTGGCGGAAAACTGGGAAAATGCACTCGCTGGTAAAAGCGGAATTCAACCCATTACGCATATGGATGTTGAAAATTTTGCCGTTAAATTTGGCGGAAGTGTGCGTGATTTTGATGTTGAAAAATTTCTTCCTAAAAAAGAAGCAAAAAAAATGGCGCCCTTCATTCACTATGGAATGGCGGCTGCCATTGAAGCCATTAACGATGCAGGACTAGAAGTAACTGAACAAAATGCTGAGCGCATTGGTGTTGCCATAGGTGCTGGCATTGGCGGATTAGGCGGCATTGAAAAAGGCTACGCTGATTTCACGCGCGGCGGGCCAAGAAAAATATCTCCGTTTTTTGTCCCCAGTAATATCATCAATATGATTTCTGGCAATCTCTCGGTTATGTATGGCTTCAAAGGTCCTAACTATGCCATTGTCACAGCATGCTCTTCGGGCACTCACAATATTGGCGATGCAGCGAGAAAAATCGTTTATGGTGATGCCGATGTGATGTTGGCCGGCGGTGCGGAAATGGCTACAAGTGCTACCGGTTTAGGTGGTTTCGCAGCTGCCAGAGCCTTATCAACACGAAATGATTCTCCCGAAACAGCAAGTCGACCTTGGGACGCTGATCGCGATGGTTTTGTGTTGAGTGATGGTGCAGGCGTTGTTGTGCTAGAAGAATTTGAAAATGCGAAAGCCAGGGGTGCGAATATTTATGCTGAACTCACTGGTTTTGGTATGAGTGGTGATGCCTATCATATGACACTGCCACCTGAAGGTGGTGAAGGTGCGCAACGGTGTATGAAAATCGCATTAAAAGATGCAGGTGTTAATCCTGATAGTATTCAGTACATCAATGCACATGGCACATCAACGCCAGCAGGTGATAAAGCAGAATCTGATGCCGTAAAAGCGGTTTTCGGTGATGCGGCTTATAAAGTAGCAGTCAATTCAACAAAGTCAATGACTGGGCATATGTTGGGTGCTGCGGGCGGTATCGAAGCTGTTTTCACAACGTTAGCAATTCGTGATCAAGTGTCTCCACCAACAATTAACATATTTAATCAAGATCCAGCTTGTGACCTCGATTATGTTGCTAATACAGCCAGGGAAATGAAAATAGATATGGCTTTGTCTAATTCATTCGGTTTTGGTGGAACAAACGGAACCATTGTACTTCGTAAAATGTAACCCTAATAAGGGTGCAGTAGCACCCTTAGTATTGAACAAGGCTCAAAAAAAATGAGCTCATCCTTCCTGATGGAAGAATTTGATTTTTCCATCGACCTCCTGGCATTAAACAAAAAAGATCCTGCGCGTTATCCTTTTTTACTGGAAAGTGTTGCTACTGATCCAGATACCAATCGTTACGATATTTTATTTGCCTTTCCACAACAAAACATCCAGATGGCGACAGTGGGAAAAGTTGAGACTAACTTAGAAAACGTTTCATCGATAAATTTCTTAACCGCCTTAAACGATTGGTTTCAATCTGAAAGTCTTAAAGAAGCTACTTCAATTGAATTACCGTTTCGCGGTGGTTGGTTTCTGTATTTAGCGTATGAACTGGCTCAGGAAATTGAACCAGTGCTTAACCTGCCAATGAACCAGACGACACAGTTACCCATTGCATATGCCTGCAGAATTCCTGCGGCGATAATTGTGGATAAGGTGAAGCAAAAAACTTGGTGTTTGGCAGAAAACGAATACTCGCAATACCTGCCTATGTTGAATCAGGATGTCTCTTCAAATGAATCAATTCAACAATTAAATCAAATTGATATTTCTTGTCACCTCAAAGAAGAAGACCCCCAACGTTATTTGGCTGCGATCCAGAAAATTAAAAAATATATCGTTGAGGGCGACGTGTTTCAGGTTAATTTGTCCCGATTATGGAATATCGTGTTAGATCAGGAAATTTCATCCAGTGAATTATACGCAAAACTCCGAACTTCGAATCCGGCGCCTTTTTCTGCATTCTGTTGTATCAACGATGTGGCGATATTGAGTTCATCACCTGAGCGACTCATTTCTGTAAAAGACAATCAAATTAACACACGACCCATTGCGGGTACGCGACCACGAAAACGTGATGCAGCAGGAAAGATTGATTCGGTAGCAGATGAATTATTACAGGAAGAACTGCTGGCACATCCCAAAGAACGGGCAGAGCATGTCATGTTAATTGATTTGGAACGAAACGATTTGGGTCGCCTCGCAGTGCCTGGTAGTGTTCAAGTAAATGAATTGATGGTGCTGGAAACTTACGAACATGTGCATCACATCGTTTCCAATGTTCGTGCTCAATTAAAACCCGACGTATTTCCCGGCGATATTATTGCAGCGACCTTTCCCGGCGGCACTATCACCGGTTGCCCCAAAGTGAGATGCATGGAAATAATTGCGGAACTGGAGCAAGCACCAAGAGAGGCTTATACTGGATCACTGGGGTACCTAAATAGAAATGGTGATATGGATTTGAACATACTGATTAGAACCATTGTGCGCTCGGGTAAAGAATTGCATATCAGGGCGGGGGGAGGTATTGTGTTGGACTCTATTGCTGAAAAAGAGCTGATGGAAACGCAAGCAAAAGCCAAGGGTATGTTGAACGCCGTAAAATGAAAATGTTGGTAAATGGTGAGAGTAATTCGACGGTTTCCTGCCTTGATCGAGGCCTGCAATTTGGAGACGGATTATTCGAAACAATTGCTGTTCGTGTCGGTGAAATAATGCACTGGCCACGGCATTGGCAGCGATTATTGTTAGGCTGCGAAAGGTTGTATATTCCGCCACCAAACCAAACCGAGTTATTCACCGAGATTTCTTCATTAATTGCGCCGAAACAAAATCAGGTTATAAAAGTAATTTACACTCGTGGCCAAAGCTCAAGGGGTTATGCTTTTACGGAACTCGAATCAAACCGAATTGTGCTTCAATTTTCCTGGCCACTATTTGATGAAGCTAACTACGAGCAGGGCATCGATATCTTTCAATGTGAAACACGTCTGGCACATCAGCCCTTGCTTGCTGGATTGAAACATTTAAATCGATTAGAAAATGTTTTAGCCCGTCATGAATGGAGTGATGCCCAATTTGCCGAAGGTATAATTAAAGATATTAAAGGCTGCGTTGTTGAAGGAACCATGAGTAATGTTTTTCTGGTGAAAGATAATAAGCTAATAACACCTGATCTCACCCAATGTGGCGTTGCTGGCATTACGCGTCAACGCATCATTGAGATTGCACAAGAAAACCAAATTACAATACACATCGGGGCAGTAACTGAAGAGCTGTTGTTTGATGCTGATGAAATGTTTGTGTGCAATAGTATCATCGGCGTATGGCCAGTTAGAAAAATGGCTGATAAAAGATTTGATACCCGAAGACATAGTAACCCAGTGACGCGATTATTACAGAAAAGAGTTAACCCATAACAATGAATTTACTGTTTAAATTATTGGGTTTAACAGTATTGGTACTTAGCATTGCTATTGGTTGGTTTTGGCAATCACTCAATCATTTCTCCACAACGCCAATTAATACCTCGCAATCTCAATGGGACTTTAATATTGCCCAGGGAACATCCGTATCACATGTAGCAAAATCATTAGCTTCGCAAGGCATTATCTCTGATGCATCCTTATTTGTTTGGATGGTCAAATTCGAAGATGGGGGAAAACAAATTCAAGCCGGTGAGTATGTCATATTAGCCCATATGACGCCGAAAGAAATTTTAGCCATATTTGCCAAGGGTAAAGTGAAACAATATCCATTCACTATTGTGGAAGGTTGGAGCTTTAAACAGCTCATGGTTGCGCTTAACGCCAGTCCACACTTAACTCACAAGTTAAAAGAGAAAAACTTGGAAGACATAATGGCATCGATTGGTCATGCAGGTGAGCATTATGAAGGTCGATTTTTACCAGACACCTATCATTTTCCCTCCGGTAGTTCAGATATATTATTTTTAAAACGTGCTTACGATGCCATGCAAACCGTGTTGACCCAAGAATGGAAAACCCGTAAATCACATTTACCATTAGAAACGCCATACGATGCGCTTATATTGGCGTCGATTGTGGAGAAAGAAACAGGCGTAGCAGCTGAGAGAAAACAAATAGCGGGTGTATTTATTCGTCGACTGCAAAAAAAAATGCGTTTGCAAACTGATCCCACTGTAATTTACGGCATGGGTGATGAGTATGACGGAAATTTGCGGAAGAAAGATTTGAAAAAAGATACCCCCTATAATACTTATCGACGTCGCGGTTTGCCGCCAACGCCTATTGCTTTACCCGGCGCTGCTGCAATTAATGCGGTATTAAATCCGTTAGATGAAAAAACCTTATACTTTGTTGCTAAAGGTGATGGTTCGCATTACTTCTCAGAAACTATCGAAGCACATAATAAGGCAGTGAGAAAATATCAAATTAGACAAAGAAAAGCGAATTATCGTAGTGCGCCCAATTCGGAACAGAAGGAATAAAAAGTCAGAATGTTTATCACAATTGAAGGTGGGGAAGGTGGCGGAAAATCCACAAATATCAATTATATTAAACAGGTTTTAGAAAATGCCGGTTTATCAGTTGTTATTACCCGAGAACCGGGTGGTACACAATTGGGTGAAAAAATTCGAGAACTCTTATTAGATCCTACTCAGACTGATTTGAATGATAGCAGCGAATTACTAATGATGTTTGCCGCACGAGCGCAACATATTTCTCATGTTATCCAGCCAGCATTGGATCAAGGTCAGTGGGTTTTGTGTGACCGCTTTACTGATGCAACATATGCTTACCAAGGCGGCGGGCGGGGCATTGACTTTAATCGAATTGCTGTACTTGAAAAGTGGGTTCAGGGAGATTTGAGGCCGGATCTTACTTTATTATTTGACCTGCCGGTTGAAGTGGGTTTGCAGCGTGCGGGTAAACGCGCGGAGTTAGACCGATTTGAACAAGAAAAAAAAGCGTTTTTTGAAAAAGTACGATCCAGCTATTTAGAATTGGCGGCACAAGATCCTCATCGATTTAGAGTGATAAATGCAGAGCAACCTTTAGATAAAGTGCAGCAAGATATTAACAATATAATAGAGAAGGTAATAGATTCGTGAGCATCTATCCTTGGCAAATGAACAACTGGCAAGTAATGGAACAACGCCTGACTTCAGGCAGACTTCCTCATGCCATGTTATTTAGCGGACCTCAGGGTATTGGTAAAGCAGATTTTGCAAATCATGTGGTTTATCATTTATTTTGCCAAAATAAACAGAATAATAAAGCATGCGGAAATTGCAATGCTTGCCATTTGCTTAACGTGAATAATCACCCCGATTTATTAAGAATTTCCAGACTCGAAGACAAAAAAGATATCAGTGTCGATCAAATTCGTGAATTGATCAATTATTCAAATTTTAAAGCGCATTCGGCATCTAAGAAAATAGTAATTATTGAGCACGCTGAACATATGAACATCGCGGCATCAAACAGCCTGTTAAAAACATTAGAAGAGGCGCCCGACAGTTGTATCATCATTTTACTGACACATCGGTCGGATAAGTTACTGCCAACCATTCGTAGTCGGTGTCAATTACAGCAATTTTCAGTGCCTGATCAAGAAACCGCCTTGTCGTGGTTGAAAACAACACTGGATGATAAAGACAACGCCGAAAAGCTCTTGGCACTGGCTAACGGTGCTCCATTAACAGCTTTAATCTATGAAAAGAGTGAATTGTTAGCTCAGCGGGATGATATGTTTACAGCCCTTGTTGAATTAACCAAAGGGCAACAAAACCCGATAAATGTTGCTAAGCAATGGTTAAAGCTGGATTTGGATATGACGCTATACTGTATGACGAGCTGGGTAACGGATATGGTACGCCTGAAGGCTACTCAACAACCGCCAGTGGTGGGAAATCCAGATTTAAAAGCGGCACTATTAACCATCAGTCAGAAAAGTGCGTTGCCCCAATTGTTAGACTATTACGAATTGGTTAATAAATTAGCGCAGTGGAAACAAGCCAATATCAATACCCAATTATTATTGGAAGAAATGTTGGTGCGGTGGAGTCAGCTTAACCAACCATCGGTAACGTTAAGCCGTGGAAATTAGCAGGAATCAAATGATGAATAATTTTGAAGAAGGTCAAAATCGCGGTGGCGGCATTCTCAATATCAATTACGCCGAAAAAGATGCGTTATATAAAGCCTATATGCCCTTTGTTAATAACGGCGCAATATTCATTCCTACGGTTAAAGATTTTGAATTAGGCCATGAAATATTTCTCGTGCTGGGATTGCCGGATGAAAGTGAAAAAATACCGGTATCCTGTCGGGTAATTTGGATAACCCCAGTTGCGGCGCAAGGCAATCGGACACCAGGCATAGGGGTTCAATTTCGTGATTACGGTGTGGCAAGAACTAAAATTGAAACCGTGCTGGCGGGCTTGTTACATTCTGATTTGTCGACTTATACAATGTAAATTAAAATAAATCATCGAAGAACCCTCTCTTATACAGTAAAATACAAATTTAACCCCAACACTCAGGGGTGATTAATTTGAACTGTCATCTTTCTCAAGTAAAACTAAAATACACTATACAGTTTAATAGGTGAATATAAATGCTGGTTGATTCCCATTGCCATATCAATTGCCTCAAGGGCGCAGAAGAAAAACAGGCTATTGAAAACTACTTAAATAATGCAAAAGCATCGGGTGTCGGTCATTTGCTCTGTGTCTCCATAGATTGGGAAACTTATTCTGATGTATTAACCATTGCAGAGGAAAATCAACAAGTCTATGCTTCAGTGGGTGTACATCCCAATCACGACCGAGGGCATGAGCCCACTGTAGATGAGCTGCTTGAAAAAGCTCAGCACCCAAAAATAATTGCCATTGGAGAAACTGGACTCGACTATTTTCGAACTGAAGGTGATGTTGAATGGCAAAGGGCGCGATTTAGACGACATATTGAAGCAGCAAAAAGCTGCGCTAAACCTCTCATTATCCACACACGTGAAGCCCGAGAAGACACCATAAAAATCCTACAGCAAGAGAATGCTGAACAGGCACGAGGTGTCATGCATTGCTTTACAGAGACATGGGAAATGGCAAAAGCAGCCATGGATATGGACTTCTATATTTCCTTTTCCGGCATCGTTACTTTTAAATCGGCTACCGAATTACAAGATGTTGCGAAAAAAGTGCCTCTAGACCGACTGTTAGTCGAAACTGACTCCCCTTATCTTGCGCCTGTACCATTTCGAGGAAAGCAAAATGAACCGGCTTATGTGAAATATGTGGCTGAGTTTATTGCTGAGCTTCGAGGCATATCGATTGAATCATTAACAGAACAAACTACTAATAATTTTTTTCAATTGTTTAATTCAGCTAAGTCTCCTAACTAGTCTATGTCATTTCGATCCCTAATATTAAAACGCCGAGAAGATAAACGCATTCGAGCAGGACACTTGTGGATTTATAGTAACGAAATAGATACTCAAAAAAATCCACTAAAATCTTTTAAAGTGGGTGAGTGTGTCAATGTGCTTAGTTCGGAAGGAAAAAGTCTTGGTTCTGCGTATGTTAATCCTCATTCCCTGATTACAGCAAGACTGTATGACGAAGCTAAAAACTGTGATTTAAATCAAGCTTGGTTTGAACAACGCTTATCTGCGGCATTATCATTACGACAAACATTTTTTAGTAAACCTTATTATCGATTATGTTTTTCTGAAGGTGATTATATTCCGGGACTCATTATAGATCGTTTTAATGATTGCTTTGTATTGCAGCTGAATACGGCAGGCATTGATAAAGTAAAACAAACGATTATCGATGCATTACAGAACCTATTTTCTCCCAAGCTAATAGTTTGTCGTAACGATAACGCCAGCCGAAAGATAGAATCGTTACCGCAAGACATTGTGACATACATAGATCAACATGAGCCTGAGCTCTGGATCGAAGAAAATGACGCTAAATATCTAGTTGATCTTAAACGCGGCCAAAAAACAGGTTGGTTCTTTGATCAACGAATTAGCCGCAAGCAAATGATGCCATTTGTTAAAAACAAAACAGTGTTGGATGTGTTTTCCTATACGGGCAGTTGGAGTATCTGTGCAGCTAAAGCTGGCGCTTCTCAAGTAACGGCGATAGATGTGTCTCAAGCAGCGTTAGATAATCTGGCGAAAAATGCGACTGAGAACAATGTTCAAGAGAAAATTGAAACTCTGTGTGAAGACGCATTTACCGCAATGCAATCACTGGCTCACAATAATCAATCTTATGATGTGGTGTTGATTGATCCTCCCGCATTTATTAAACGCAAGAAAGATTTAAAAGAAGGCGTACAAGCCTATATTCGTGCTAACAGACTGGCGATGAATTTGGTAAAACCCGGTGGTTTGTTGATTTCAAGTTCTTGTTCTTATCACATGAGTCAAAGTAATTTACAAAATAGTTTATTGAAAGCAAGTCGTAAATTGGGGCGTCAATGCCAATTATTATCCTATGGTCATCAGGGGCCTGATCATCCCATCCATCCCGCTATTGAAGAAACTGCTTATTTAAAAACAATTACGCTGCGGGTGAACTGACGATAATGAAAGTAATTGACTATACTTGTAAAAGATAACGCATAAAATAAGACACTGAGGTGTTTAAGTGGCGCAAACCATTGAAGTGGCAAAAGCAGTACATCTTTTAGGGATAAAACGTTCTCAGCTTCAGAAGTTGATAAAATCAGGTGACTTGCAAACGTTTGAAGGAAAAATTGACGTAGAAGAGTTAAAAGCCTGTTTTCCATCAACAGCGTTGCTTGCTGGTGCGTTTGAATCGGAATTAGAATTTATAAAAAAAGCAGCATATTCAAATCGTGTACAAAGCGCAGTGCTTCCCAGCACTGAAGATATCACTAGTCAATTGCATCAGACACAAGTAAAACTCTTGGTAGAAAAACAAAAAGCCAACAAATATTTAACAACTGTACAAAACCTATTAACCTATATTTCCGAGTTGAGAAGCGACGCAGACGAAAATGATAAAAAGGTAATAGATAAAATTAGTCAATGGATTCTTCAGCAAATGAACAGTAAACCTTAGCCGCCGTTAATCATAATGAGTTTTAAAATAGAATTGAAAACCAGCGGCCATTGTTTCGAAACCATTGGTGAAGAATCAATACTTGAAGCAGGTTTTCGATCCGGAATAAATCTGGCCTACAGTTGTTTGAGCGGAAGCTGCGGCGATTGTCGTGCAAAAGTCATCAGTGGTGATGTGGAAAAAAATGGGCATTACGATTTTGCATTAACTGAAGCGGAAAAATTACAAAACACCATTTTACTCTGTCGCAATAAAGCGAAGTCTGATTGCATTATTGATGCGGTTGAGGCAAGAAACGCTACTGATATTCCAGAACAATCGATTCAAGTGAAAGTTGCCAAAATAGAAAATATCACTGAAGACTATATTAATCTGCAACTGCGAACACCGCGGACAAAGGTGTTGCGATTCCTGGCTGGGCAACAAATTCAAGTATCGGTAAAAGGAATTGAAAGTTATACGTCTGGCATAGCGAGTTGCCCATGCAATGGCATGATTTTACAAATGCATTTATATAAAAACGATACACATCCTTTTGTTCAATATGTGGTGCAACAAATGGCCGTGGGTGAATCATTAACAATTCAAGGTCCCGTTGGAAACCTAACGTTAGAGGAAGACTCCTCAAGACCTATTGTCATGATAGCGGTTGATACAGCGTTTGCATCCATGAAAAGTATTATTGAACATGCCATTGCGTTGGATTTGCAACAAGCCATACACCTTTACTGGATAGTGACAAAGCGTCATCAACATTATCACGATAACTATTGTCGATCCTGGGAGCTCGCATTGGAAACATTTGTTTATCAGCCACTAAATGTGGAATCGGAAGAGAGTGATATGGGAAGGGTGATCGACGCTATTATTGCGCGTTCACCCATTGAAACCGAAATCGATTTATATCTATCAGGCCCCAAATATTTTACCAACATCGCGCATGACAAGTTCGTCCAGCATGGCACACCTTTGCAACGCATATTTGAGGAAAATTCCGACAATATAATCGCTTAATTCCCAATGTGTTGTCTTATTAATCTGTACTCAAAAGTGAATTACTTGGTTATTAATGGTAAAATCGCTGGCTATGTTTACCTACCCTAAAATTGATCCTGTTGCCCTAGACCTCGATATCATCCAAATACATTGGTACGGTTTGATGTACCTGACGGCCTTTGCCCTCGCGTGGTGGTTGGGTAAGAAACGAGCTAGTCGACCCAAATCTGGCTGGACTTCTGAACAAGTCAGCGATTTAATTTTTTATGGCGCATTAGGCGTGGTGTTGGGCGGCCGGTTTGGCTATGTATTATTCTATAATTTCTCATCCTTCATCGATGATCCAGTGATGTTATTCCGCGTGTGGGAAGGTGGTATGTCCTATCACGGTGGATTGATCGGTGTATTAACCGCCATGTATCTATTTGGTCGCCGCTACAAAAAATCCTATTTTGAAACCATTGATTTTGTCGCACCACTCGTGCCGTTGGGGTATTTCGCGGGACGTGTGGGTAATTTCATTAATGGTGAATTATGGGGCAGAGTAACCGACGTGCCCTGGGCGATGGTATTCCCTCACGTGGGACCAGAAGGCAGACATCCCTCCATGATTTATCAGGGTGTGTTAGAAGGTTTGGTATTGTTTGCCATCTTATGGATTTATTCGAGTAAACCGCGGCCTCTCATGGCCGTTTCCGGCCTGTATCTTGTAGGAACTGGTATTTTTCGTTTCCTTAATGAGTTTTTTCGCCAACCTGATGCGCATTTGGGTTTTGTCGCATTCGATTGGTTGACCATGGGCCAAATATTATCTGTACCTCTGGTCTTGATTGGCGCTGGATTACTATTTTATGCCTACCGTGCAAAACCAGCCAGTACATAATTTTTCAACGTTGGGGGGAGTGACATAATGAAGCAATATCTCGATTTACTTCAACAGACTTTAGACCATGGAGAAAAAAAGGAAGACCGAACCGGAACCGGTACAATTAGTATTTTTGGTGCTCAAGCGCGTTATAATTTAAGTCAGGGTTTTCCCGTTATAACCACCAAAAAACTTCATCTTAGATCCATCATTCACGAATTATTATGGTTTCTAAAAGGTGATACTAACGTCAAGTATTTGCATGACAATAATGTGACTATTTGGGATGAATGGGCAGATGAAGATGGCGATCTAGGTCCCATCTACGGTTATCAGTGGCGTAGTTGGCCAGCTGCAGACGGCAGTTATATCGACCAAATTTCTCAAGTGATCGATCAAATAAAAAATAATCCTGATTCTCGTCGATTAATCGTATCCGCCTGGAATGTCGGAGAAATCGAAAACATGGCGCTGCCACCTTGCCATGCATTTTTCCAATTTTATGTCGCGAACAATAAACTTTCCTGCCAGCTCTATCAACGTAGCGCAGATTTATTCTTGGGCGTGCCTTTTAACATTGCGTCTTATGCCCTATTGACTCATATGATTGCACAAGAATGTCAATTGGAGGTTGGTGATTTCGTTCATACCTTGGGTGATGCGCATATTTACATGAATCATTTGGAACAAGTGAATTTACAACTTTCACGTCAACCCAAGCCACTACCCAAACTTATATTAAACCCTGATATTCAGTCTGTGTTTGATTTTACAATTGATGATATTCAGTTACAGGATTATCAATGTGAACAAGCGATTAAAGCGCCGGTTGCGATTTAGTTTTGTTGAACATTCGTTTCTGATTATTTATCGCTGATATCATGTTATCACTCATCGCTGCCATGGGTAAAAACCGCGAATTAGGTTTGGCGAATAAACTACTTTGGCATTTGCCCGCTGATATGAAATTTTTTCGGCAGACGACCATGGGAAAACCCATATTAGTTGGTCGCAAAACGTATGAATCGTTTGGGGGGAAACCGCTGCCTGGTCGAAAAAATATTGTTATAACTGGCGATAAGCATTATCAAAGCGAAGGCGCAACGATCGTCCATAATATTGATGATGCCCTGAAAGAAGCAGGTGATGCTGAAGAAGTGATGGTAATCGGCGGTGCAAGTTTTTACGAGCAAATGTTGCCAAACATTCAACGTATGTATTTGACCTATGTTGATGAAAGTTTTGAGGCCGATAGTTGGTTTCCCGAATTTGATTTAAATCAATGGCGAGAAACCAGTTGTAAGCGTTTTCAAGCGGACGAAAAAAATCCCTTTGATTATCGTTTTGTTGTCTATGATCGAAAAGTAAATAATAGATAAGATTCTATAAATTAGTCAGATAACAACCCCAGACAATAGTAAGTTGTCAATTATTTTCCACAAGTCACGTATTGCATTCATTTATACTAATGTTTCTTTCCAGACTCCAGATGATGCACGAATCCTGGTTTTCCGAATGGGTTTCGTGATTCAAAGTTAACTCAATATTCTTCAACAACAAAACCTAAAAAAATTCCCAGCAATCAACGTTGTTACCAATTTAATTTAACCTGGTTTAACGTCGCCGCAATTAGCAATTCCTTCCAATCTACTATTAGGCAAAAAAAATATTTATCCAAAATTCGTCTGGTAACTCGACGTGAGTCGTAAGGGATATTCTCATAAATATATTATGGTTTTAGATCGGTTTTAAATGTTCTAAATAAAATGATGATTGTGACGATAATGATTAATGTGAGCAAATTGACGAATATGTCTTGTTGAATTAGTTCAAATATATCAGATAGATGCAGTATATATGGAGTGAAGTAGAAAATGTCTGAAGTATCTGAGAGTTACCTATCGAGTAGGGAAGCAGCATCGTTGTTAGGCGTGGCAGTGAGCACAGTACAACTATGGACCAATAATGGATTATTACGGGCATGGACTACGGGTGGCGGTCATCGGCGAATATTGCGGAGTTCCGTTGAAGAAATGTTAAAAGGCAAAGAGCCTGACTCGTGTGTTGAGAACGCTGAGCCATTAAAAATAGTCGTTGTTGATGATAATGAGCAGCAGTTACGATTGTACAAAAAACAAATTTCACGTTGGAACAGCTGCATTCAAATATTCGCAGCGCCGGATGGATATGAGGGTTTGATAAAAATTGGCCGCGAATTACCAGACATAATTATTACAGACTTATTGATGCCGTATATGGATGGATTCGAGATGATTCGAGCACTAAGTAATAATCCTGATTTGGTTCATAGCCAGATCGTGGTGGTTAGTGGATTAAGTCGGGATGAGGTGAACAAAAAAGGTGGATTACCTTCCGGAGTGGAATTACTTCAGAAACCCGTCGTGTTTGACGGCCTCCAAAAAATATTATCGAAGTTCGAACAGATAGAAATAGGGAGTTCTTAATGATTGAATTCAAAAAAGTATCCAATGGATTTAAAATAAAAATCGAAAATATGTTTTTAGCAAATATTTTATTGATACTTAAAATGGGTGACAAATGAAATTAGCTCATCAAGTAATAGATTCGATTGAAAACCTAAATGAATCAGCGACTCCAAAGCTTATTTATTTAATGATAGAAGATGATGATGTTGCATATGACCTTGCGGTTTTTCTTGATCATGCTGAATATCGTATCAAGCGCTTTACCTATGCGGAACTCGAACTAGCAAATTGCGAACAAGACCTACCTTCGGCAATCATAATGGAGGTGAGCGTAAATGAGCGAAAGGATTATGGAATTGACCTGGGTTCGAAGCTCCAATTGCAGGTAGAAAAACATCCCCCGATAATTGCATTTTCCAGCGTTGACAATATTGAAACGCGATGTGCGGCGACTAAAGCAGGTGCCGACCGATTTTTTTCCGCGCCAGTGGATTATCAAAAGCTTCAAACAATACTTGATACGTTAATACAAGGCGATTCACAGGATGCCTATCGAATACTGCTAATTGATAGTGACGAGGCCACACTGAATATTCACTCTAACATGTTGAAATCGCATGGAGCCATAGTGGAGGATTTATCAAATCCATATCAAGTCTTAGACGCGTTGGAAGATTTTTCACCAGACATTATTATCACCGAAGTAGACTTAAATGGTTGTAGTGGATCTCAATTGATAAAGATGATCCGTCAAGATGACAAATGGGCGTTGATCCCGATTTTATTTTTAACATCTCAAGCAGATGACGATGAAGATATTACAGCAGTAAGTTTGGGTGCGGATTACTTGATAAAAAAACCCGTTGAAAGTAATACATTAATGAACATCGTGAGTGCGGTTGCGAAAAGGTCGAGAGAAAACGTTAAAACACAGCTGGCACTTCAAAGCGCGTTACGAGAAAACCAATTTCAGCTTTATACAATGAATCAACACGACATTGTAAGCACCGCCGGGGTGGACGGAAACATCATTTATGTAAACGATAATTTTTGTGAAATCAGTGGATATAAACGTGTAGAACTAATTGGTAAAAATCACAGAATATTGAAATCTAATTATCATAGTAATGAATTCTTTGGCGAGTTATGGCGCACGATTTCTAGCGGCAAAGTATGGAAAGGAACGATATGTAATCGCAAAAAAAATGGCGATGTTTATTGGGTGAAATCAACAATTGTACCGTTTTTAGATGCTAACGGTCTGCCTTATAAATTCGTGTCAGCACGTACTGATATTACTGAGCATCGATTGAGTCAAGAACGTCTGCAGCAAAGTCAAGATCTTGCAAACCTTGGTAATTGGGAATGGGATATAAAAACAGGCGAATTATACTGGTCTGAAAAAATTTGTTCCTTGTATGGTTTGCCAAGGGAAGCTATGCAAACAACGTATAGTAATTTTATGAAGTCAATTCATTCTGACGATAGGGAGTATGTACAGCTATCCATTACGAATTGTATTGAAGAGGGTATTGAATATAACATTGAATACCGGGTAGTTTGGCCTGATGGAAGTATCCATTGGTTGCACGAAGGAGGCGATGTCATTCGTGATGATAGTGGTAATCCATCAAAAATGATAGGTGTTGTAAGAGATGTAACCAACCGCAGAGTAGCGCATGAATTATTGCGTGAGAGCGAAGAAAAATACCGCTTATTGTTCGAATTGTCGGAAGATCCTATGTGGACGATATTTAAAGGTCACTTTATTATGGCAAACAAGGCGGCAGCGAAACTTCTTGGTTATGAGAATGTTGATGAGTTGAAAGATACTCATCCTTCAGACCTATCCCCTGAGTATCAACCCGATAATCAGTGGTCTTTTGACAAAGCAAATGAAATGATGTCGATTGCTTTTAATAGAGGGTATCACCGTTTTGAATGGAATCAATTAAAGAAAAATGGCGAGGAGGTTCCTGTTGAAATTAGCTTAACACGAATTCCATACCAAGGCGAAGATGCCTTATTTAGTGTATGGCGGGATATCACCAAGCGTAAATCGGCCGAAAGAAATCTAATTAAAGCACGTGAAGAAGCAGAGCAATCTAGCATTGCCAAATCAAATTTTCTTTCCAGTATGAGTCACGAATTAAGAACACCCATGAATGCGATAATGGGTTTTGGTCAATTATTAAAAATGGATATGGATCATCCTTTAGTCGATGATCAACAAGAAAGTGTGGATGAAATACTTCGCGCTAGTGAGCATTTGTTAGAACTCATTAATGAAGTGTTGGATCTCACAAAAATTGAATCTGGAAAATTTAGTCTTGAGATCGAACCAGTGCAAGTCAGCGCGGTAATGGTCGAGGCGCTTAATCTGATCATGCCATTAGCAGAAAATAGAGGAATTGAAATTAAAATTGTAAGAAATAACCAAGAAATTACTTTCCAGGATATGTTTCAACAAACCTCTGCGGTGAAGGCAGATTACACGCGACTCAAACAGGTTTTACTCAATATTTTGAGCAACGCCGTAAAATATAATAACGACAATGGAAATATTACTATTCAGTGTCATCATTTTGAGAAAAATTATACCCGAATATCTATTACTGATACAGGTGACGGTTTGACGCCGGAGCAACAGGAATTGTTATTTGTTCCCTTTGAACGATTGGGTGTTGAAGAATCATCAATTGAGGGAATTGGTATAGGTTTGGTTATTACGCAAAGTATTATTGAATTAATGGGTGGGCGAATGGGCGTAGAAAGTTTCCCTGGTGAAGGATCTACATTTTGGTTCGAATTACCCCGTGCACACGACGTAGTTTCGGAAACAAGCGAGGTTTGTATGATAAAAGATACTAAAGAAGATGCATCGATTGATGAAAACCGAGAATATACGGTTTTATATATTGAGGATAACTTAGCAAATTTACGACTGGTATCACAATTGATGGAAAGATTGCCTAATGTTCATATGCAAAGCGCTGCAGAGCCTGAGTTGGGGCTTGAATTAGCCTTTGAGCATACTCCGGATTTAATCTTGTTAGATATTAATTTACCTGGCATGGATGGTTATGAAGTATTTGAAAAACTGCGTGACCGAGAAGAAACACGAAATACACCTGTGGTGGCAATTAGTGCTAATGCCATGCCTAAGAATATTCAAAAAGGCTTAGGGATGGGTTTCGATGATTATATTACAAAACCCATTGATGTCCGTGCTTTATTAAAAACTGTTGAGAAGATATTGCAGAAAACGGAATAAACTTTTGTATATTTTCGGTGATGACGTACTTGAATGTATGAAAATATAGAGAATATTAAGTATTGTGAAAATGGATTTCCACAATGATAAAAAATCAAAATTATTGCTATTAATAGTAAATTTATTACTAGCAATAATTATTAGTACTGATTGTGCAGCTGAAGATGATCCGTTGCAAGATAATTTTCTAAAATCGCTAACTGATCAAGAACGGCAGTGGTTGCACTCTCACGAAAATGTTAGCTTTACGGGTGATCCAAATTGGTTGCCATATGAAGCATTTGATAAAAATGGCAACTACATAGGAATCGTGGCAGAGCACCTCAGTTTAATTGGTAAAATAACAGGCTTAAAAATTACCATGAGTCCAAGTCAAACGTGGACAGAATCTACGGAAAAGGCGAAACAGGGTGTAGTCGATATTTTGTCTGAAACTGATGATTCTGATTTGAAATCCTATTTGAATTTCACCAGTCATTATCTTTCAAATCCGATTGTTATTGCTATGCGAAACACTGAGAATTATGTAGAGGGAATTGTTGCAATTAAGACCCAACGAATAGCATTAATAAAGGATTATGGGTATGCTGCAAAAATACGTCGTAAATATTCGCAAATAAAATTTCACACCGTAAACGATATTCAAGATGGATTGCTTTCCGTATCAACCGGAAAAGTCGATGCTTTGTTGTGCACATTGGCATTGTGTAGTTATACCATTGCAGAGATGGGATTGAAAAATGTAAGGATCACTGGTAAATCTGAGTTTGATACCAAGCTTGCATTTGGCGTTCAAAAAGATCAATCAGTTCTTCTATCAATTCTTAATAAAGCAATTGCTAGCATCCAACCCGCTGAGCAGCAAAAAATACTTAATCGTTGGGTAGGCGAAAAATTTGTAGAAAAAAGGGATGCAACATTAGCAATAGTTATTGGAATTGTGGGTTTAATTCTATTAATTGGTATTTTATATTGGAATCGTCGATTATCCAACGAAGTCGAGATAAGGCTCGATTCGGAAAAACAGCAAGAGTATGCTGCAAATCAATTAGCAAAAAGCACAAAACATTTACTCGGGATTCAGAGAATAGCGCAAGTAGGTAGTTGGGAGTGGCATGTGGCTACCAACCTTTATACATGGTCTGATGAAATGTTTCGAATTTACGACATTGCTCCAGAAGAGTTCGATGGCAGTGAAAGTCTAATAGAAAATGCCATACATCCTGATGACCGTGTAATTTACAAGCAATCTCGGGCTAATTTAATGAATACGGGTGAAGCTAGCTCCGATGAGTTTCGAATACAAAGAAAAGATGGCTCAATATCGACAGTATGGACTGAAAGCAAGGTTGTAAAGGATGCACAGGGAAAGTTGATCCAAATGTTCGGTAGTGTGCAAGACATTACCGATCGTAAACGAACAGAGTTAGCCTTGCGAGAAAGTGAAGCTTTATTAGAAAAAGCCCAGGAAATAACTCACATTGGTCACTGGAAGTTAGTGCCCACGTCTGGCGAATCGGTTGCATCAGATGAGTTATTTCGAATATTTGAAGTTTCTAGGGAAGAAGCTAACATTGCCAAGTTTGTTGATACAGTCCATCCTGAAGATCGGGAAAAGTACATTACCGATTTACGGCGTGGTGCGCTTCCCGGAGAAAGTTGGAATATTAAACACCGATTACTTTTTCCAAATGGTGATATTAAATGGGTTCATGCAATCGGTGAAAGTATTACTGATGACACAGGGAAAGTAATAGAATTGTTGGGCACGGTTCAAGATATCACTGAAAGTACATTAATTAGAGAAGAATTAGAAAGACATTGGAGTGAGCTGGAGAGATTAGTTTCAGACAGGACGAAAGAGTTCGTGCTAGCACGGGATGAAGCCGAACGTGCCAATATATCAAAATCAGAATTTCTATCTCGTATGAGTCACGAACTCAGAACTCCTTTAAATGCCATTCTTGGGTTTAGCCAAATGTTAGATTTGGATTCTGCTCAAATGACCGAATTACAACGCTTGAACGTAAACGAGATCATTGATGCTGGTCATCACTTATTGACTTTAATAAATGAAGTACTTGATTTGGCCACTATTGAGTCTGGCAAATTTAATATTTCAATTGAAAAAATTCATCTTGTCGAGGTATTAGAAAATAGCTTTAGTTTAGTTGCTATGCAAATGGAGAAAAAAAATATAGAACTGATTAAAAACATGAATAAGATGAATTATTACGTCAATGCGGATCCCATACGGTTAAAACAAGTATTTGTCAACTTACTAACCAATGCCGCTAAATATAATCGCGTAAACGGGTTTATTACTCTCGAATGCCGCTTGACAGAAAATCACCGCTTGCGATTCTGTGTGACGGACACCGGTGCAGGTTTAACTCAGGCGCAAGTGGATAATTTGTTTACACCGTTCGAACGTTTTGACGCGATTAATCACACAGAAGGTACAGGTATTGGGCTAGTTATTACCAAACATTTAATTGAACTCATGGGTGGCGAAATAGGCGTGACGAGTGTCGCTAAACAAGGCTCTACTTTTTGGATTGAATTGGTATTGTCAGAATGAAATATGCGGCAATGAGTAATATATTACAATTTAATTGCCGGGCTTCGAGGTTAAGCAGTTGAATCGGTTAAATCCTTATTCACAACAGCTGATATTTATCTTAATGATGTGGACGGCTTTACTTGGTGTGTTTTTGGTGTGGGGTATTCAGCATGAAAAAGATCATGTCCTTGAAATTGTCAAGATTGTAGCAAGCGAGAGTTTTAATAAAGACAAAGCATTTAGATTTTGGGGCAGTAGACATGGTGGTGTTTATGTTCCAGTTGATGAGCGAACTCCACCCAATCCTGCGTTGAGTCATTTACCGGAAAGGGATATTGTTACCCAGCAAGGTATAAAACTGACATTAATGAATCCTGCGTATATGCTTCGTCAAATGATGAATGAGTATGACGAACTTTATGGGGTAAAAGTAAAAATAACGGGATTAAAATTACTAAACCCTATCAATGCACCGGATGAATGGGAGAAATTGGCGCTAGCAGAATTTGCTAAAGGAAAAACAGAGTTAATTGAAGAGTCAGAAATAGATGGTATGCCTTATTTACGATTGATGCGACCAATGTTCATGAAAAAAGGTTGTGAGAAATGTCACGGTCATTTGGGGTATAAAGAGGGTGACCTTAGAGGAGCCGTGGGTGTTTCGATTCCCATGGAAACTTATAATTCAATTGCCGATGATGACATTGTGGCGCTCTGGATTAGCCATGGCACGATTTGGTTTTTGGGATCAACCGTGATAATTGTATTAAACAGGCGTAAGAAACAAAATGCTAGTGAGCGGAAAAAGCGTTTATTGCTTGAGCAAGAAGTGAGAGATGCCGAACGAGCAAATGAAGCAAAATCTAACTTCTTGTCAAGTATGAGTCATGAGTTACGCACACCCATGAATGCCATACTGGGTTTTAGTCAGTTGCTTGAAATGGACTCTGATCAATTGACGGAAACACAAAAATCAAACGTTAGCGAGATTGTCGATGCTGGGCATCATTTGCTTTTTTTAATAAATGAAGTTCTCGATCTTTCGCGAATTGAAAGTGGAAAAATAAATATCGCGTTAGACTCTGTGAACTTGCCAGAAATTGTTCATAAAAGTATTTCCTTGGTTTCACCATTGGCGGAGAAGGAAAACATCAGGATAGTCGATCAAATTAGCGAGCAAAATTATGTACTAAAAGCGGATGCTAATCGCTTGAAACAAATTATGATTAATCTTATTTCTAACGCAGTGAAATACAACAGTAAAAATGGACATGTAACGATCAGTGCAGAGATGTTGGATCATCGCTTGTTACGAATCTATGTGATAGATTCCGGGAGAGGATTTCCATTGAGTTCCTTGAGTAAAATCTTTTCGCCGTTTGAGCGTTTGGATAATCTTGACCGTTCTGAGGGTACTGGAATAGGGTTAGTTATCACAAAACATTTAGTTGAGATTATGGGTGGGGAAATTGGTGTTGCTAGTGAACCAGGAAAAGGTAGTCAATTTTGGATTGACCTCCCTATTGATAAATAACTGAACGTGACGTTTAATTACACGAACTAATAATGAATGAGTAGAGTATGGATACAATGAACACCCAAAGGTTCCTTATAGACGAGGATGGCGAGGTATTAGAACAATTTGGTGATAACTTTGAATCCGTTATCTTCAAAGCGGAAAGTATCGCATTAATATTGGAGAATTCTTCAAATGACAGTAAAGCAATTAGGGCGATGATTATTTTGTTCAAAGAGCTTTATTCACTTGCATTTAACGCCAATATTATTCCACTTATCGAACCTTTAACAACACTCGAAGATTTTTTAACACGATTTGAGAATGATTATCCTCATGATTTTTCCTATCCATTGACGTTATTGCTGGATCGATTTCTTTTGGTCTCTAGGGAAGCCACAGAGCAATATTCAGTGAGTGCCGCATTGATCAGTGATATTCAACGCGCTATAAAACCTTTGGCCAGAGCCAGTAGTGCTGAAGATGCAAGTGAATGTGTAAAACAAGTTGTCCAATATTTGTTAGGGGATTATAGCGACAACGATTCAGATACTACTGATATCGATTTGTTTGATGAAATGGAGTTGTTTGGGGATGAAGAAGTTGAGTTGTTTGACAATAACAATCTCGAAGAACCCAATACTAATACCCAACCTCCTCCGGTGGTTTCGGATGAGGAAAAGAAAAAGAAAGCATCTGAGAAAAAACAAGTTGACGCGATTCGTATTGAAATGGATATATTGATGAAGCCTTCAATTTTTCGTATTTTCTCAGAAATGATTGATGCCCGGCATAAAGACTGGGTTGGTCGATCCTTTTTCCTCATGTCATTGGCGATAAAAATGAACGCAGAGGCACGTAATGTTGTTGATCCACAACAACTTGCTAATGCGATATATATACATGACTTTGCTATGTTGAAAATGCAGGACGAACTCTTATATAAAAGCAGTTTGAGTGAAAAAGAATTTGAGATGGTTAAGATGCACCCTGTTTTAGCGTATGAAGCAACGTGTTTATTGGGTGACTACAAAGACTGCGCAGAAATGGTACATCAACATCATGAGAGGCCAGATGGTACGGGATACCCCAATCAACTTAAGGGTGATGAAATATGTCATGGCGCAAAAATTATTGCTATTTGTGATGCTTATTTTACGATGACCAACATTAAAACTTATCGTTCAAACTTACGCTCACCCCTACGAGCTGTTGCTGAAATTAATGCATGTGCTGGGACTCAGTTTGATACGGCGTGGGTTAAAATATTTAATCGAATTGTAAAACGTTATGAAATAATTCAAAACGTCCTATAACATTGATCTTTTTCTGACTAGACGGCGTTTGCCGCTGGGGGAACTGGTTTATGATCTTTATATTGGGGAATGTGAAACAAACGGAAAAAGCATGTTATATGAAATATATTTAGTACGTTATCAGAACAATTTATAATTTCAATATTCGCGCTATCCGCACCAGAATAATCTCTAAGCAGCAATAACATGCCAAGGCCTGAACTATCGATGTTTTCTTCGTGACATAAATCGATAATTATCTTTTCTGCCGATTTATTTTCATAAGCCGCACGAAACTCTTTATGTAATACATTGCTTAAGGTTGTGTCTACACTTAACTTTAATATGTTATCAGAAACGAATTTACTCGAAATGTTCATAATCTGCTCAAATATTATAGAGGTTCATTAGTGTATCGGTAAGTATGACTGACCGCTTTAGAGGTATGGATATATTGACTTGCTCTCGGTTGATTGACGTTATTTAACAATTATTTGGAGAAGATTACAGTGATTTCCACATGATATTTATTGCTACCATTGAAATCCAGCACGGATTACAAGTGGTGTCCATTGAATACCCATACCCGTATGATCATCTTCATGGAACTTGTTGACGGATATCTTTGTGCCGATTCTTAAATACTCCGAGCCGATTTCTGGCTGAACAAATATTCCTGTCGAATTACCTGAATAACTGACATTACTAAATTCATCGAGTACTCGGGAATATTTTGTCAATGTCAAACCTGTATTAATGTTTATTGTTTTTGTGGCTTGAAAACTTGCTACCAGGTCCAGCCAATTTTCATTTCTAATGCTTCCCTGATTTATTTTACTATCAGAAACAAACGATGTCGTTCGAGAGGAACCAATCCCCAATGAGGGGCCAATAAATAATTTATCTGATACACGCTTTTTATAAGAAAATTCGGCAGAAACAAAACCGATTGCCAAACTTAATTCGTTGCCATCCTTTTCATCTGCGTAACAACTTATGTTTAATGCGAGTGAAACTAGCATTGTAAAAAATAAAAAGTATTTTCGAGAATTCATGGTTGTTATTCTCCTGAATTAAGCTATGCGTAGTAATGTTGAAATTAGAGATATAAAAAAATTGTAATTAAAAGCGTAGCCTGATTATTGTAAATAAAACCCGGGAGGAGAGAGGTTATAAGTACCGGGTTTTATCATGACTTAATCAGGCCACGGAGAAAATAATTTGGTATCCTTATTTATCAAAATTGTAAGTTACCGAGAAAGAAAGGTGACCGCCATAAGTGCTGCCGTTCACGTCATCGGTGCTTGTTGTATTGGTTGAATTATGAAATTCATCAAAGTTTAAATCACCGCTAACTAACGCCAATGATGTACCGATATTCAAGTTTTCATTAACTTTGTAAGAGAAACCCATTTCAGGTCCTATGCCGTAACTGACACCTTTGTTATCTGAAACGTCTAAGATTCGGCTACCATCACCTTTATAAACCACTGCACGGATTTGTGGGCCAAGCCAAATTCTAAAGCTGGGTCGTTTGAAAATATTAAAAGCAAATGTATGTGTCATTCCCAACCCGTACAAATTATCTGTGCCGTTTGCACTAGGTGATGCGACTGCATTTCTTTCAAAGCCGAGAGACATGCGGTAGTTAAGAAATGGTTTTAATTGTTTATCTAAAACAACACCCAATCGCGCTGTTGTATAATCGTATTCGTTGTTAGAGTCGTAGTTGTTATCATCTTCTACACCGCCTTGCGCAAACATGCCGGTTGCACCTAATTCAAAAGCCATGGTAGATTGCGCCATTGTTGCTAAAAGTAAAGTTAAGCCAATTTTAGTTTTGATATTCATGTTGTAATGCTCCTCGTTTTGTTTTTAAAAAAGTAAAAATGTTGCTAAAAATTCGTTGTTAAATCGCTTTATGTGTTTCGCGTTTTTACGTACTTTGAGCGGATTTCAGGTGGGTTTCAACGCAAAAGGAATTTGTTGCGTTGCTCGATACTTGCAGTATCATATGCCTATACTTACCCAAATAAGGACATTGCATGAGCCAGGTAGATGCCTTACTCAGTGTTTTGAAAAAGTCACTAAAGGCCAGAAATTTAACCTACGTTGATGTCGCAAATGCACTGGATCTCAGCGAGCCGAGCATCAAGCGCATGTTTAGTGACGGTAATATTTCACTGGTGCGTTTAGATCAGATCTGCACATTGATGGATATGGATATATCTGATGTGGTTAAAGTCCTGGAAAATGAATTCAATGAAATAACGCAGATAAGCATTGAGCATGAGCAAGCCTTGTGTGCTGATCCAAAGTTACTGGTTTGTGCCTTTTTGGTGACTAATGGCTGGAAATACAATGAGATACTGGCACATTATGAATATACACCCCATGAATTGGTGCAATACCTGGCAACACTGGATAAATTGCGGATCATTGAATTAATGCCCAGGAATAGAATAAAACTCATAATATCCTCAAGATTTACATGGAATAAGAATGGGCCCATTCAGCAGTTCTTTGAACAGAAACTGGTCAAAGATTTCCTGCAATCCAAATTTCAAAAACCAACAGAAATGAACGAGTTTTTGATAGCTATGCTGACTGATGACTCAACTAAAAAAATTCGCGAGGCTATGGAAAAAGTCGCTGCTTATTTTCGAGACCAAAATCAACAAAATGTTCATCAGTCTATTGAGAAGCGCAAAATCATTGGTGTTCAATTAGCGTTGCGAAGCTGGAAACCAACGGTCTTTGATGAATTGCGGAAAGATAAATAACCATAATTACTAAAAACATTTGCGTTTACAAATCGCTTTCTTTGCCTATGTCGTTTATAAAAATATTTCTAACCGTTTGCAGCATTTTGATTTTAGTGGCTTGCGCAACACCAAGTCCTAAACATATTCATATCGCACAACCATCTTTGTCGGAAGTGCAACAAAATGAATTTGCCACAGCGGGTGCAAGATCAATTGATATTACACCACCACCAGGATTACCTATGGGTGGCTATTCAGTCATGGCGAATTATGGCCAGGGTTTTCGAACGCGACTAAAAGCCAGGGTAATTTATCTGAATGATGGGCGTGGCCACGCGACTGCATTGGTTCAAACAGATTTAACCTCAGCTTCTTTATTATTACATCATCAGGTAGCGTCGAGAGTCGCGGCAGAAACTCAGCTAAGGCCTGGCGATATCGTAATAACCGGTTCGCATAGTCATTCCGCACCAGCGAATATTTTCGCCAATGATTTTTATAATAAACACATGTCTAATGATAAATGGCTAGCTGAAAGCTATTTGTCATTTCTCACCGAACGCATTGCCAAAGGCATAATTCAGGCCTATGGAAATCGCCGTCAGGCAAAAATTTCAACCGGTAAAACGGATATTTATGGTTACAATCGTAATCGGTCGATAGATGCGTATGTCTTGAATGAGAATGTCCAAGCAGTAAACAAGCGAGATAAAGATGCTGTATTTAAAGCGGTGAACCCTGCTTTATATATGATACGTATTGATGTGAAGGATGAACAAGGGATCTATTCTCCGCTTGCCGCATTTTCGAGTTTTTCCGTGCATGCCACAGCGATTTCCCCGAAAACTGAGGTTTATAGCGCTGATTTGTTTGCGTATGCGCAAAGGGAGCTTGAGTGGGAAATTGAAACAAAATATCAAACCAGATGGCCTGTGGTGCATGCAATGTCAACCGGTACGCAGGGCGATATAGCGCCAGCCCTGCCTTTGGATGGTGACAACTATATCTCTCATTTTGATTTAGACTGGAAAGCCGCAAAAAAAATTGGTCAAGATATTGGTAAAGAGTCAATTAAGTTATTTGAAGCATTAGGCAATGAAATGAAAAGTGATTTTCATTTAAGTACGGTTGCAAGGGAAATTGACATTAGGCAGAATAACAAGATTGGAGATATTGAACTCTGCAAAGAACCCGCTATTGGATCTCCTGTGGTCGCTGGTGCTTTTGAACGACGTACACCCTGGCTGTCAGTAATACCGTTCTTTAAAGGTGGCAATATTTTTTCGCGTCGCTGGTTTTTTACTGATGGCTGTCAGGGTAATAAAAGTCATATCGCATTTTCATTTTTTCAACCTGTGTTAGAGCCGAAAGAAAGTTTTCCTTCTGTCGTAATGTTTCAACAAATTAAAATTGACGATATGTTGATTTTACCAATGCCATTTGAAGTGACTACCGAAGCCGGGCGTCGAATCAGTCAAAGTGTCAATTCAATTTATGCGCGTAATAATTCTGAGCAATTAAAATATGTTTGGATTGCCAGTAACGCTAATGGTTATTTAGGGTATACCACAACACCAGAGGAATATGCACGGCAAAATTACGAGGGCGGACATACACTTTATGGCCGTTATACCACGCCATATTTAACAGAGCAGCAAATGCGATTGGCGCTTGATCATATAAGAAAAGGTACCACCGAAGAGTTACTACCTAAATGGGATTACGATGTAAATACCAATCAGTTTTATCCCAAGCCTGAAGTTAGTTTTGGCAAACGTCGCTCCTTCATGGCGCCAGATTTTCAGCAAACATCGGGAGAGAACCAGGAGGATTACATATCATTTAAGTGGATTGATGTGGGTCCTAGCGAAATTAAATTACATCAACCGCTAATGAGAGTGGAAAATAAAATCGACAACAAATGGCAGCCACTGTTTATTGACAGTAGGCCTGTTTCTGATGAGGGTTATGATCTGGAAATACGTTTTATTAAAACGGTTGATAAGAACATGGCGCTGTATGAAGGCCGCTGGTACAATCCAAGGCCAGGAAGTTTTTATCGATTTACTGTTGCGCCTCGCAAGGACCATGCTCGTATCAGCTCAAAAGCGTTTAAGTATTATATTTCTGATGACTTATCACATATTGTGGAACATTTATAAGTCTGCAATCGTTCTACTTCAGTGACGTTTAGTTATTGATTCTGTATGAATATCGCTCTATCTATGCTGTTCATATAATGATAGAATTGCCGTCATCGATCAAAATTAATAATTATAATTCGAGGGAATTTGATCAACATGTTTACTTCGCAGTTAGGTCAGGCCATATCAGGGGCAGTTTTGTCGCTTGGTGTCATGAGTGGTTTAGGTCTGACAGCATCTCCTGTCATTTCTGATTTTATCAAACAAGCTGAGCGGAATGCTTTCATGCAGACGCATAAGGCATTCAAGACTTCATTGGAAGTGAATCATTTAATTATGCAGATGAATATTAAGCGTAAAATGATTATTCAAGGGCAAGAGGTTAGATTGAAATACGGATACCCCGTGGCGACTCGTGATGAATTGGAAAAACTTGTGGAATTGGAAAATTACACTAGCCAAAAAAATGCCTCAGATAGCCTTGTCATTTGGTCCAGTTATGAGTCTTTTTGTTTTACTTATAAAGAGGCAAGTAAGAATTCACGAGGTATTACCCCAGCAAAAATAACAAAGTTAATGAGTGGCGTATCAGGGAATTGCCCCGCCTAACGTGAACGCGATCTCTTAGCTAAATCTACGCTATTTTTTCACTTTCACTTTCTTTTTCTTAGGGCTAGAACTGGTCTTGTTTTTCCGGCGAGGTGCGGTTGGTTTGCTGCTAGTGCGTCGCTTGATTTTTTTATCGCCCGCATCGCCACCATCAACGGAAATATTCAATTTTTTTCCACAAACCCAAGTTGATTTTAAGTGGTTAAAAATATCTTTTGGCATATCTTCGGGGAGGTCAACTGTACTGAAGTTGTCGTGTATTTTTATATGGCCAATAAATTTTGCATCCATACCCGCTTCGTTGGCAATGGCACCAACGATGTTTCCGGGTTTTGCATCATCTTTGCGGCCAACATCAATTTTATAACGAACCATGCCTTGCTCAATTGAGGAATCGGCCTTTCTGCTACGGCCTGCAGGTCTCGATTGTTGTGACGGTGTTGATTCCCGTTTTTCCTTTTTAATTTCCTTTGCTTGTAATGGTCGTGATTTCTGAGCGATATAAGCGAGCGACGCGGCAATTTCGGCGAGGCTTACGTTATGTTCGTTTTGAAAAGATTCAATTAGTTCTTCAAAAAAACCAAGTTCTTCTGATTCTATGGTGTTACTAATTTTTTCTTTGAAGGTTTCTACTCGTTTGCTAACAATGTCATCTCGTGTTGGCATGCTAAGCGGTTTAATAAGTTGCTTGGTCGCTTTTTCAATAGATTTGAGCAATCGTTTTTCACGTGGCGAGACAAATAGAATGGCTTTGCCCGAACGCCCTGCACGACCTGTTCGGCCAATGCGATGAACATAAGTTTCTGTGTCATAAGGAATGTCATAATTGACGACATGGCTAATTCTGGGCACATCTAAGCCTCGTGCTGCGACATCGGTCGCAATGAGGATATCCAAGGATTTATTCTTGAGACGGTCAATGGTTTTCTCGCGCAAAGCCTGATTCATATCGCCATTAATGGCTGCACTGGAATAACCGCGTGCTTCAAGCTTTTCTGCCAGTTCAACGGTTGCATTTTTAGTGCGCACGAAGATAATCATGGCATCCATGTTTTCAACTTCCAGTATCCGTGTTAATGCATCCAACTTATGTAATCCAGTAACCTGCCAATATTCCTGGGTGATACTTTCAACGGTACTGGTTTTCGATTTTATTTTTATTTCGGTGGGGTCGGTTAAGTATTTCTTGGCAATACGACGAATCTCTTGCGGCATTGTCGCTGAAAATAACGCAATTTGACGCGTATCAGGCGTTTGCCCAAGAATCCATTCCACATCATCGATGAAGCCCATTTTCAGCATTTCATCAGCTTCGTCGAGTACCAATGATTTGAGGTTATTGAGCTTTAATGTACCACGACGCAAATGGTCCATGACTCGTCCGGGCGTGCCGACAACAACTTGTACACCACGTTTTAACTGCCGTAACTGTAATTCCATGCTCTGGCCGCCATAAATTGGCAATACATGAAATCCTTTCATATGCCTTGCATAAACTTGAAAGGCTTCTGACACTTGAATAGCGAGTTCTCGCGTTGGTGCTAGTACCAGCAATTGTGGTTGTTTAATACTGATATCGAGTTGGCTTAGTAAAGGCAATGCAAAAGCAGCGGTTTTCCCGGTTCCTGTTTGCGCCTGTCCAATTAAATCGCTGCCTTCCATCAGATGTGGAATGCTGGCGGCTTGGATAGGAGAGGGGCTTTCATAGCCGATCTCTGTCAACACCTTGAATATGGGAGGTGCAAGGGAGAGATCGGAAAAATTGATTGCCGCTGAATTCATTTAAAAAGCCTTATTTCAATAGGTTGGAAAATATCTTTTGGGTAAGATTTTTCGAGGTGTATAAAAAACAGGCGGGGATTATACCTTATTAGTGGCCATTTGAAAGGTTATTTACTTGTGTGATCGTGTATATTTTATAACTAACTGATTAATAGCGATTTTATGGCCAATAATAATGTTATCAAAGCAATAATAAATAACGATTTTCAGCATCTCCCCGTATAATGGCGTCATGAAAAAAATAATTTGTTATCAAAGCGTTATTTGTTTTTGTTTGAGCGCTGTAGTTAATGGTGCTGTATTAGCCAGTGAGACATTGGGTGAATATGAATGTCTACACTTAAGCATTGGTTTACATGCCTTGATAGAGACTCAAAATAGGTATTATCAACGGGACAAAAAGCCAGAATACGATCCAAACAGTGCTATTCCCAAGGGTTTGCTTATGCTAAAACGCGGCGGAGAATCGTGTGATATAAAGCAACAGCTTTATTTGGAAGCTGTTGAGTATAGCTTGCATTTTGGAAAACTGGATGATGCAGCTTATTTTTTAGAACAGGCCAGGCAAGAGAATAAAAAATAGGTTTCCATGGAAATTCAGGCAATTAAAACGGAGTAAGAAATTATGAGTACAGCAGTTAGCGAAAAAACTGAAAATATTTGGGTGCGGGGTGCGTATATTTTACTTTTTGGTTTTATTTATTCTGCCGCAGAAGTTGTGATGATTGCAGTTGTTGTTTTGCAATTTCTTTTTCTCCTGTTTACCCAGGAAAAAAATGAAAAAGTCTTATTATTTGGTGCCGAACTATCAGCGTTTTTATATCACGTGTTTCGCTATTTGACCTTTAATACGGATGAGCGTCCATTTCCGTTTGCTGATTGGCCAAAAAACAATGCATAGTTAGCTTCGAATGGACGAAGATCAATATCGCTCAACGCTCTCCAATATTGTTACGGAAAACTGCGCCTTCGAGCGCAGTGTTTTGGCAAGACATTGTTTGTGTCAAAAAGCCCATCGATTTAATTTGGCTGAAAGGGAAGGGATTCGCTGTGAGGCTGGATTGCGTAATAAAAACTGCGTCAGATTAAAAAAGTTTCTCAGGGAAAATGTCAATTTCACTTTTCACTTAAAGGATAGTAACGAAGTTTTACCCTATGCAAAGCAAATAAAAATGCAGGCAGGTGGTTTAATAGCAATTCAGGAATTGCTTGCTACGGGTGAGAAGGAGAGCGTCAAAGTTGAGGATGTCTATCAATTAATCATAGACCTTGAGTGCCAATATCCCGATTTAACTACGTTACCTTTAGTTGACATACTCCATAAAATATCAATTTTCAAAGTTCGCCAAAGATCAAAAAAATAAATTGATTAGAATTCCCTTTTTTCCATATCGGAGCGTGCAACCACGTGGCCTGATGGAAATACCTCGACAACTAATTGATAATAATTTTCATCTGAAGCAGATGTGACTTTGGGTACTGGTAATGGTATCCAGTGATGACTAAAGTGACTAAATAGTTTTGGTAACGATCCTCTATAGTCCCAAGAACCATAAAGTAATAAATCGTTAATTTCACCTTCTTCTGTGATTGTCAGCGATACCATTCCAGGGGGTAAAAATTCTTGGTTATTTTCTAACTCGGAAACAATACTATGTTGGTAACAAAGCAAGGTTAAATCTGAATCCAGAAAAGACTCACAATCTTCAATATGTTGTTGTGAGAATGCATTTTGACTACTGCAAACGATGAATAATAATGAAAATAATATGCTAGATTTAGACATCAAATCACCACTCGATAATATTCTATTTATATCTGGTTATTATAAATCCAACGTCCGTATGGGTAAACCGCAAGCATGTAGTTAATTGCTGAAAAATAGTCTATCTTATGTGTCAAGTTTTTCAATTGCTTACATGGAGAAAATATGAAGTCGCGTTTGCAAGTTAAAGATTTCTTGAAAGGTGGAACACTAATTGATCAAACAATTCAGTTAAACGGCTGGGTGCGCTCAAGACGCGATTCTAAAGCCGGTTTTTCGTTTCTGGATGTTCATGACGGATCTTGTTTTGATGGTATTCAGGCAATTGCAGACAAATCATTGGAGAATTACGAGTCTGAGATTTTGAATTTATCTACCGGTTGTAGCGTTTCCATCGTTGGTAAATTGATAGAGAGTGAAGGTAAAGGGCAAAAGGTAGAAGTCCAGGTAGAATCGGTCAAGGTACTTGGTTGGGTGGAAAACCCAGACCAATATCCAGTTGCTAAAAAACGTCATAGCTTTGAATATTTACGATCTGTGGCCCATCTTCGACCGCGAACTAATGTGTTTGGCGCGATAACACGTTTACGAAATAAAACGGCGTTTGCCATGCATCAGTATTTTAATGATAACGGTTTTTATTGGATTAACACCCCAATTATTACTGCCAGCGATTGTGAGGGCGCCGGCGAATTGTTCAAAGTCAGTACCTTGGATTTTGTAAACTTACCCAAAGAAAAAGAGCGGGTGGATTTTTCCTATGATTTTTTTAATGCACCAACTTATTTAACTGTGTCTGGCCAGTTAAATGTGGAAGCCTATTGTATGGCCATGTCGCGTGTTTATACCTTTGGTCCGACTTTTCGTGCAGAAAATTCCAATACCAGCCGGCATTTGGCAGAGTTTTGGATGGTGGAACCAGAAATCGCTTTTGCAGATTTAAATGACGATGCAGATTTGGCAGAAGATTTTTTAAAAAGTAGCATTGGCATCTTGTTAAACGAGTGTGAAGACGACTTGGCGATATTTAATCAACACGTTTCCAAAGGATTAATTGAGCGCTTAACTACGGTTTCCAATTCTGAGTTCGTCCGCATGGATTATTCTGAAGCGATTGATATTCTTTTAAAATCTAAACAAAAATTTGAATATCCCGTCGAATGGGGGTTGGATATGCAATCGGAGCACGAGAGATTTTTGTGTGAAGAACACGTGGGTGGTCCTTTGATTGTCATGAATTATCCCGAACAAATTAAAGCATTTTATATGCGAAGAAATGATGATGGTAAAACTTGCGCAGCAATGGATATTTTAGTGCCGGGTATTGGTGAGATAATTGGTGGTAGTCAACGTGAAGAACGTTTGGATGTGTTGGATGCAAAAATGAATGATGATAAATTACGTGAAGAACTCTGGTGGTATCGAGATTTGCGTCGATACGGCACCGTGCCGCATGCAGGTTTTGGGCTGGGCTTTGAGCGATTTATCAATTATATTACCGGCATGGAAAATGTGAGGGACGTTATTCCTTTTCCACGTGTGCCTAGTAGTGCAACTTTTTAATTTTTGCGCTGATGGAGTGTTTTTGTTGGGTGATATTTTTTTATAAAAAACGTTAGGGATACTTTTTCGGGTTCTATAGTTACGTGATGATGCTCTGAGTAACTTATTTACCTCTAAGAAAATTTTGGATTGAACTTTGAACGCGTGCTTTACTTGCGATAGTCACCCTATTTTAAAGACATATTAGCCGTCCATGACATTTGACGCCCACTTCCCTGTGGGCGACACTTTAAAATAGGGCGACTATCGCAGGTAAAGCACTTTTTATGAGTTTTAATTGCTGGATTTTTAATTTATATTGCTGTTGAGATATTATTTTTATTGGATGTTTTTATATGTCGTTTGAATCCATTTTTAGTCAACTCAGTCAATTAATGATGTTGTATGCAGATCGACTCGTACTTAATGAAAACACGCGAGATAACATAAACATCTTTACCCATCATATTATGGATAATAAAAAACCACTTTATTTTGGCGGCGTTAAAATCAATAAGAAGTATGTGAGTTATCATTTAATGCCGGTTTATGTTTTTCCCGACTTGCTTGAATCTATCACGCCTGAATTAAAAAAGAGAATGCAAGGTAAATCCTGTTTTAATTTTAGCAAGGATGATCCTGTGTTATTTAGTGAATTAAAGGAATTAACTCAACAAGGCTACGAAAGGTATCAGGCAGCCGGATACCTTTAACATGATGATTCGACCAGCGCTTGCTTCCGACGTAGAGAATATCAGTCTTTTGCTTTGTAGCTTAACCAATCAGTTTATTGCTAAAGACCTGGAGAAAGCCGGGCTGGAGATCATGTTAAATTCCATGCAACCAGATGCTATCCGGAACAATCTGAATTCAGGATTCAGTTACTCAGTAGCATTAATCGATAACGAAATTGTTGGTGTTATCGGTGTAAAAGGTCATGACCATTTGTATCACCTTTTTGTTGCAGAATTATTTCAGGGCCAGGGTATTGCTAAGCAATTATGGTTATCTGTTCTTAATGATTTGGAACCTCTTTACACTTCAGAGTATTTTGTTAACGCCTCCCTTAACGCAGTTCATTTTTACAAACATCTCGGATTTATTGCATCATCGGATGTTGAGATTAAAAATGGGATTAAATTTGTTCCCATGAAATTTACAGCCACTTCTAATGCTGATTAATGGTGTGATTTTTTTATGAAAATAGACAAGTTTGCTTTAGAGAAAATACTTGTTGAAGAAATTCCCATCACAACCGCGATTGGCATTAACGTGAGTGATATCTCTAATAACACTGTTATTTTAACAGCACCGCTATCGAATAATATTAACCACAAACATACCGCTTTTGGCGGCAGTTTATATTCTGTTGCTGTACTTGCTGGCTGGAGTTTGTTGTATGTTCAATTGAATGAATTGGAACTAGCGTCTCATATTGTGATTCAGGAAGGCAATATGAAGTATCTTCATCCGGTTAAAGATGAGATTTCTGCTTGCGCCAATCTTCCTTCCAATGAAAATTTTCAACGCTTTATAAGGATGTACAATAAAAAGGGATTATCAAGAATACAGCTAAAGGTTGCAATACATCAAGGGAATAAACTGGCAGCTGAGTTAACTGGAACTTATGTTATTCATGTTTAATTTTAAAAAAACAAAAACGCCGTACTTATAAAAGCACGGCGTTTTTGTATTATTGATTTATTATGCTTTAGCTGTAGCAAATTTCCATTTGCGGCTCATACCTAACATACCTAATAAAAGTAATGCAGCGGTTGCTGGCTCGGGTACATTAGCTTGAGGAGAATAAGCTGTTAAAACGCGAATGTAATCGCCTGGTGAAGATGCCCAAAAAGAAACATGAAGACGGCTATCATCAATAAATACATTATCGTTATTTTCTAATCCACGTAAATTCGGGTTTAAATAGGTCACATCGTTATTGATTAGAAAGTCGCTAGCATCAAGCTTGTTTGTGTCTGTTATAACACCTAAAATTTCGGCATCAAAATCTACCCAGCCGGTGACTGTTGTGCCACCCGCTGGATCAAAAAAGATGTAATGACTAGCCACTTGTTCACCAGCAGCGATGCTTGAGCCGCCCTCATCAATGGCGAGATCTGCGTCCAATACAATATTTTGATCTTCATCAAAAGCATATAGGTTTGGATCTTGATGGTTGTTGTTACCTACCGTTAAACCTGAAGGTGAGTATCCTAAATCAACAAACTCTCCTCCTTGACCATACGCGCTGCCACCCCAAACTGTGCCACCAATAATTGTTGCTGATGCGGCGGATGATAATGCGATTCCTGCAACAAGTCCCACAGCTGTTAGTAATTTTTTCATGTTCTTCTCCGTTAAAAATAATGATTTAAATTCGTTATGGGTTTAGTGTATGGGGAATAAATCATTAGCCTTATGAGCTAGATCACATGGCGATATTAATTGTGAAATTTTGCTAATTTATGTGGAATCGAAGAGGGGGAGAGTAGAATAGTTTAGATATTGCTCAATTGAGCTGCTATACCTTATATAGTAGGTAGTTTAGGTTAAATATCGATCTTTATAGAGTATACAATGGCTAAGTTTCGACTATTTACTGTTTAACCAGTTTGTGGCTATTTCCATATCAGATAAATATTTTTCATTTTCCTGACCGAATTCATTTTGTAGATTTTGCATTTTTTCTTTATCGTGATGGACCATCGCAATGGCTATACAGCGAATCTGCTGTTTATTCGGCTCTACACGTTGTTTCAACAGCTTTTTCTCTTCATCAGATAAAACCGAAAGTATGAAATCAAACTCCGCCAGGAACCTGGGCATAATATCGCGTTTGAATTTGTGTACCTCAATATTTTCAAATTGATAGTTTCGTTCATCAACCAGAAATTTAAAGGTCGTATTGGCTGGGATTTTTTTGCTTTCCCGTCGCATGTCCTCTTCCCAGGTTTTAACGTCATCAAATCCGACAATGCCAGATATCTGGGTGAAGAACAGTTGTTTGTCTTGATCCCATGAGCTGCACATGATTGGCTGATTATTGGACATATCGTCTTGGCCTTAATTCATAAAATGTTCGTTAGTCTAACATGAAAATTATTTTTCTCGATAAGCTCTTGTTTCAAAAGAACAAGATTATTTTGTTTAAAATCTTTGCTTGCGAGACATAAAAATTAAAATATACTGTTTATATATACAGTAATTTGTTTGGTTGTAAATTGATGAAACAAGCGTTGGAAAAGGTTTTACAAGATAACCCATTGCTTTGGCGTGGTGGTGAAATAAGCAAGGCGACAGCAGAGGGAATTTCCACGGGTTATGAGATGTTAGATAACATTTTGCCATCACGTGGTTGGCCGGTAAACGCTTTGGTCGAAGTCGTGTGCCCTCGTTGGGGTATTGGTGAATTGCAGTTATTGTTGCCAGCATTAATCAAAGTCAGTCAGCAGTCACGTCGCCTGATCTGGATTGCGCCACCATTTGTGCCTTACGCGCCAGGTTTGCTAAATAGCGGTATTGTCATGGAGCAAGCCATCGTTATTCCTGAAGAAAAAGTGACGACGTCTGCTTCATGGACAATGGAAAAAATTTTAAAAACACAAAGTTGTGGCATTGCCATGAGTTGGCCAAAACGTTTGCAAGATAAAACTGTACGCCGCTTACAACTCGCCGCAGAAACAGGAAACAGCCTGGGTTTTTTATTTCGCACCGTTGAAGCAAAATCATCAGCCGCGGCACTACGTCTGAGAGTGACGTCTTCCGCAGAAGGCTTGCAGATAGAAATCTTAAAAGCTCGAGGTGGTGGCCGCTTTAAAAAAATATTTTTACCTCAGCCATAGTCAGGGGCTTATTCAGAGCCAGCCACCAAGATAGTCTGGGTGAAGCCCGCGTAACCTAGGAAAGTATTCACTATTTTTCATAAAGGAAATAATTCTTGCCTTCAAGAAATCTTGCACTGCCATTAATACTATCTGAGACACCGACATTGCCTGAGGTGGCCAATGCGCCGGTTGAGGAAAAAAATTCGGCTTTGTGGTTGTGTATCCATTTACCTAATATGCCATTGGAAATATTGAATTTAAAGAATGTTGAAAACCCACAATGTGTGTTAACGGAAGTTGCAGGTCGTTGGTTGATACATACGCCTTGTGAATTGGCGGCGGATCGAGGTGTGGCTTCAGGCATGGCATTAAATGCGGCATATGCCTTGTGCCCTGATTTACAAGTGTATCGCAGAACTTTACTGCAAGAGAAACAACAGTTAAAACAATTGGCAGATTGGGCTTACCAATTTAGTTCAATGGTCAGTATTGTTGAACCACAAAGTTTACTGCTCGAAATTCAAGGTAGCTTGCAATTGTTTGGCGGTTTGTCGGCGTTATTAAAAAAAATCGAAGAATCGCTATTAACGAAGTGGCAATATACGCTACAAATGGCTGTCACACCAACACCATTAGCGTCTCGATTATTTGCTCAAATTGGTAAATCGATTATTGTTGAACAGAGTTCAGGTTTACGTTCAGCACTGGGTGATCTCTCCATTAATACGTTGTTGCTTGATGATCATAAGACAGTGAAAAAACTTGCTAAAATTGGTGTTTCCACCTTGCAAGACCTTTGGCGGTTGCCACGTGATGGTTTAGCGCGCCGTTTTGGTCAAGCATTAATAAATCATCTCGATAAACTCCTGGGTGATAAACCAGACCTGCAACATTTACACGAATTACCGCTGATATTTGATGCGAGTGTGGAGTTGCCGATGGAAGCGGCTAATCATAAGTCTGTGTTGATTGCGGCAGAAAAAATATTACAAGGCTTAGAAAAATATTTACGTAATCATGATGCGGGTTTAACGCAATTATTTGTGCGTTTGTACCATTATGATCACCCACCGCAGAATTTGTCTGTGGGGTTTCGTCAAACGACACGATGCGCCGAACATATCCAGAGTTTGTTTCAGGAGCGTTTGGATAATTTGAAACTAATGGCACCTGTCACAGAGGTGCGTTTGATGGTGAAAGAAATTATTCCATTTGTGACTTGTAGCGATGCTTTATTTGCTTCTCAAACATTGCCTGTTGTGGATTTATTGCCAGCTAATGCAAAGCAATTGTCGGATCCTGATTGGGAAAGCACCCTGGAGCAACTGCAAAATCGTCTCGGTCAGCAAGCGGTTTTACAATTACAAGTGGTGGATGATCATCGTCCAGAACATGCCTGGGCTTATGGTGAGCCATTGCCTTGTGGAACACAAGATAAAGCTGAGTTGCGTCCTACCTGGATTTTACCCAAGGCAAAACATTTGATTGTACGCAATGGAACACCCTGGTTGCGTGGGCCGTTGTGTTTTTTGCAGGGACCGGAACGAATTGAATCAGGTTGGTGGCAGGGTGACGATGTGTGCCGCGATTATTATATTGCGCGTGATGGAGACAGCAGTCGTGTATGGATTTACCGTGATTTGAAACAAAGGGATTGTTGGTACTTGCAGGGTTATTTTGGCTGAGAAACGAGTTGAATAAGATAGTGAATTCCTGATGGAAAAACTCGGATATTACCTTTCAATAAATAAGGTTTATATTAGGCCATAAAATTTAAATGGTATTTCACTTGCTTCTTTGCCATGTGGAATGTAAGGTAATAACTGTAGCTTATCTCTTACGGCATTTAAGGGAATAGCTTACAAAGTACTGTTTTAACATTTGAAAGAAGGATGTAGTAATGAAAAAAAGAACTAATGTAATGGCTGATGATACGATCTATGTTGTTTACACCTTTGGTATTAGTGCAGTATTGCTTTATCTAGGTTCAACAATGGCTTTTCACGGTTAATACGCAGTTTAGTTTAAAAAAGCTGTACCCCAAACGTGAGTGTGAAAAAAGGTGTGAATAATTAATTCACACCTTTTTTTTATGACATATGCTTGTGATTGATTAATAACCACCTTTTCGTTTGCTTTCAGGTAAACCTGCAATTCTACCTCCTTGTTTAGAAGGGTCACTTGGGAAAAGATCGTAGAGCACTTTTGCATCAATTTTCTCACCCCAGGCTTTTGACATAGCTTTAACCATATTCCGAGTATTGGGCTGATTGCCACCGTTATCAAAAAACTCGGAGCGTAAGAAATTAATCAAATCCCAATGCTTATCAGTTAATGTCAGGCTTTCATTTTCTGCGATCGCATTGGCAAGCGCTTCGCTCCAGTCATCTTGGTTAACCAAGTAACCACTGTCAGTGGTCTCAATTGTTTTACCATCGGCTTCAATTGACATGTTTACTCCTAAATATTATGACGGGTTAAAAGTAGATTTATCCAAAGTATTAAATGTAAGAAATGGAATTATTGTAAATCAACTTTAGCAAATAAAAAAATATTTCTTATTGTGGTCACGCATGTAGAGAGCAAGAACCCTAAAAAATGTGATGTTGTTACCAAATAAATTATTAATAAGTACAAAAATCGGTGTAATACCCGCTATAAAGTGTGTACGAGAACAGGTGTAACTATTCAAGATTCCGAGGTGTGGAATGAATATATACGGACCAGGCAGCATCTATCAAATGAATAAAATTGCGCAATCAGTCATGCAATTTGGACAGGCACACGAGACCTCGAAACAGCAGTCTATTCGTCAAATGGAATCAATTACAAGTAAACAAAAAAACATGACAGTTGACGTGATTGATAGCGCTGTAGAGCTTAAAGCAATACGCAATGAAACCAAAGGTAGAATGATTGATATCATGGCGTAATTGTTACGACTGGTAGCCCCTCAAAAAAACAAATCCACATCTGATACTTTTTCTGTTAGATGCATACCCTAATTGTCTAATAATGCTAGCTAGGTACCTGCTTTGGTTACGTCTGATTATTATGCCCCCTAAACTCAAAAAATGTGATAAAAATGTGACAACTTCGTGATCACGAAAGGATATAATTTTACTATGATTTTTTTGATCAGATTATTAGGGAATTAAATGTTATGAATATATCTTATAAACCTTATCTATCACTATTAACACTGAGTTTTGCTTTGTTTGTGTTTTATTCAATAATCAGCCCTGTGGTTGCGAGTAATGGTGAAAAAACAGCATCAAGTTTTGTAAAGCCATCCGATGAAGAACTCAGAAAAAAACTAACAGAACTCCAATATTATGTCACTCAAGAAGAAGGGACAGAAAGGGCATTTAATAACGAGTATTGGGATAATAAAGCGCAAGGTATTTATGTGGACATCGTATCGGGTGAGCCATTATTCAGTTCAACTGATAAATATGATTCGAAGACCGGATGGCCTAGTTTCACAAAACCGATTGCTAATGTTGGATTAACTGAGCATACAGACCGAAAGTTATTTTTTTCCAGAACGGAAATACGTAGTCCACTTGCAGATTCACATCTCGGTCATGTGTTTAATGACGGCCCGGCACCAACGGGTAAGCGATACTGTATTAATTCGGCCGCTTTAAAATTTATTCCTAAGGCTGATCTTGAGAAAAACGGATACGAAAAATTAGTTGGTTTATTCAAGTAAAGCAGTTAGGTCGATTGAAACGGAGGTAAGATGAAGTGGAAAATTCATCTTGCCTCAATAAATTTATTAAATGTGTTAGATCAGCCAATCAGAGTATATGTTGTAAAAACTTGCAGTGAAAAAAAGTCATAAAAAGCCTGGCCAATAAAGTCGTGAAGTTATTCAAAATCTAGTTAGAATTTAAAATTCCAATTAACTCACTTTTAGGTTTCCTATAATATTAACTATTTTAATCGACTCTTTAGTGAAATAAATCGTATGCTAAATGGAAACTGCACTAAATAAGGTGCTTTATTACTAAAGGCCAAGGATTTGAAAAAAATATGAGAAATTGTTCATCTTGATAAAGTTTCTAAACGAATGCTAGTAGCTGAGTTTTCAATTAGGAATCAATAAATAATAAACCGCCGATGTTATAAAACATCGGCGGCTTTTTTTAGCTTTAAAGAACAGTAATTATGACGAATGCTGGCGTTGGATCAACTTCTCCAATATCGTTTTTTACCGTTAGGGTAATGGTGTAAATTCCTGGCGTACCTAACATAACAGCACCAGGATTTTGAGCAGTACTGTTTAATGAACTACCATTAAAATTCCAGTGGTACATTAACGCTCTGCCAGCGGGATCGGAGCCAGTCGCTTCAAAAACAACAATGCTTCCCGCAGTAACAGTCATATTAGACATGGGTGATGTAATCGTACCGTTTACAGTAGCAGCAACCGAACTTGGCGAAGCGATTGGCATAACGTGGATCTCTCGCTCAACCTTGTTGGAATGACGATTAGTTAAAGGATCGTCCACATGAAATTTCACTTCATAATCACCAGGCATATCATACGTTCTTATGCCAGGATTGGGTTCAGATGAAATATCGCCGCGACCAAATTTCCAGTTATAAGAGAGCATGGTAGCGTCACTCAGTGGATCAATGCCAATACCGGTATAATTCACACTTTCGCCTAAATAAAGCAACATATCATTTGCTGGTGATGTTATCTCAGCCAGTAAGCTGTTAGGGTCTTGCACCGTTACTCTAATAGTGTTTGATCTGGCCTCTCGTAATGTTGTGGAGTCTCTAACGAAAAGTTTTATTTCAAATTTTCCTGGTACATTAAAAGCAATGTCGCCAGGATTTTGCACTGCCATATTTGGCACCACATCATTAAATCGCCACATATATTCAATTGTTGCCGTACCCAAAGGATCAAACGCTTCACCGGCAAAATTTAGTACATCTCCAACGTTGATGGTTTGATTTGCCATGGGGGTAACAATTCTCGCTTGTAAGGCCGTTGGGTCTACCACAGTGATAATACGAGGTTCAGCACGGGCAATTCGACCGGTTAATGGATCCGTTGCCCTCAAGCGTACTTTAAATTCGCCAGCGAAATTAAAGGTAACAGGCTCAGGATTGGCTAGCATAGAGTCCGCTGCAGCGCGATCAAAACTCCAATTATAATTAAAAGCCGGACTGCCGAGTGGATCGTTGATAATCATGGATTGAAATAGAATAGAATCGCCAACATTAATAGTTTGGTTTGTTGCTGGCTCGTGAATGTGAACCTGTAATGCGTTTGGATCAACGACAGTAATTCTACGCTCAACTTCATGTGAGACGACATTACCATTAGCATCACCAATAACAAGTTCCACTTCAAATTCACCTAATCGATCAAATAACACATCCCCAGGATTTTGTATTGTAACTGGGGGCATGCCCATGTGCTCAAAGTGCCACAAATAACGCAGAGGACCTGGTAAGCCACCGGTATTGCCTTCGCCTTGAAAATTAACTGTTTCACCTAACATAACGGTTAAATCTGCTGCCGGCGAAATAATGACATCATTTAACGGCATTTCATTCGTGACGGCGACATCGGATACCGTGATGATTCGAACCGGTGGATTAAGATCTGAGAGTCCTAAAACATCTGTTACTGTCAAACGCGCGATGTATACACCTGGTGTTGTAAAAGTCACTTTACCCGGGCTAACTAAAGCACTTGCGGGAGCGCCACCCGAAAAGTCCCAGAAATAGGCGAGTGGCTCATTTGAATCTATATCGTTTCCTGAGCCAGTAAAATAAATGCTTTCACCTGCTTTAATAGTTAAATCACCGGGAGGTGAAATGATTGTGGCAGTAGGGGCAACATTTTCAACGCCATTTGCATTAACCGTTACCATAACAACTTCACTGCCATTATTAGTTTGTCCAAGGGTATCAGTAACAGTCAGTTGAATCGGAAATACACCGGCTTGATTAAAAGTTACATTGCCTGGCGTTTGTTGGGTGGAGTTTGGTGCTGAGCCGGCAAAATTCCAAAAGAAACTGATTGGATCAAAGCCTGCTGGAGAATTTCCTGCCCCCATAAAAAATAGAGACTCACCAACATTTATCGATAAATTCCCAACCGGTGAAACGATGCTTCCAATGGGGCCAGGATTAGTTGGCAAGTTGGGAACGTTTGGTGCATTCGGGTCTATCACTTCTATTATTCGAAAATCCGGATTAGGATCGGAAACACCGATGGTGTTAGAAGCGGTTAAAGCGATACGAAATGTACCAACTTGAGTCATGGTAATGAAGCCGGGATTTTGAATCAGGCTATTTGGTTGAATTTGACCAAAATCCCAGTGAAATGATAGAGGATAATTTCCCGTCGGATCATATGCGCTGCCGGCAAAATAAATATCGTCACCTAGATTAACAGTGACATTAGTAGTCGGGCTAATAATTTGCCCATCGGGCTCATTGGTTGCTCGAGACTTACTACCGCTTGATTCATTATTGCTAGACTTTACGAATGCCAAAGAAGTTTCATTTTGAGGCGTAATGCTTTCAGAACAACCTGAAAGTACGAAAGCTGCAACAATGACACTCAGGCCAATTAGATTAAATAGTTTACTTCGGTTTAATAATATACGATGAAAACGTACACGATTCATGACTTTACCCCTTGTTTCCCACGTTAATCAACAATCGTTATGGTAAATAACGACCAGATCATGTAAGCCGACGTGTGAGATTATGGTTTTATTTTACAAAGGGTAGCGTCAGCAAATTGCTGACCAATGAGACTTGCTCGGTTTAAAAACTCGATAACATAATGATTAAGCAAATCCATTTACACTAGAATTTTCGTTCTAGCTACCTCGCCCACACGGTGTCACTATCGTTATTATTATTGGAGAAGATTATACGGCTTTACACCATGTTCCACATTATTGATGTGACATTAACTATCAATGAATTCTTTTTATAAAAACTAACTAATGTTATTGTATTCTTTAGTATACGTTAGACCTCAAATGGGGTTTTATCAAGTGCTTTAACAAGCTTATTATTGAATAGACAAACAAAATCGCTTATCAAATCATTGTATCTATTTATGAGTTTTTAATACGACAATAATGGTTATTTATTGAGCGATTGTTTGGGTGGTTAAATGATATATTCGGTAAATTCTCGGATTCATAATATGAATATGCGAGTGGTTATGCTTCCAATAATTATGTTAGCTCTAAGCATTTTTCTTTTGATAAGTTGTACTGAACAAATTGAAAAACCAGCGCCGCTAAGCATTATTCAATCCATTAAATCATCCGGTAAATTAAAAGTTTTGACCCGCAACGCACCGACTACCTATTATGAAGGCAGTCATGGTTTAGCTGGAATAGAATATGACTTGATAAAATCATTTGCAAAACATCTGAACGTGCAACCCGAGTTCATCATAAAAGATAATACTTCAGATATTTTACGATCCTTATCCAATGGTGAATCCCATATTGCTGCAGCAGGATTGACACAAACCCAGTCGCGATCAAAAAACTTTTCGTTTGGTCCAGTTTATCAAGAAGTTCAACAACAATTGGTTTGTCGACGTGGTTCGGTTTTACCGAAATCCACTGAAGATTTGATTGACACCGAGCTATGGGTTGCCGCCGCAACAAGTTATGTGGATAGTCTAAAGAAATTTCAAAAAATCTTGCCAGAGCTACGATGGACAGAAACCACAGAATATGACACTGAGCAATTATTGGAGCAGGTGTGGCAGAAAAAAATCCCTTGCACAGTGGCAGACTCAAATATCGTTTCCATTAACCGCCGGTATTATCCCGAAATCGTCATCGCCTTTAATTTTAATCAGCCGGAACCATTGGCATGGTTATTACCCGAAAATACTCCTGATTTACAGCAAGCACTCAAAGTCTGGTTTGACCAATATAAAGCGGACGGTAAGCTGGCGAGAACGGTAGAGCGTTATTACGGTTTTGTTGATCTTTTTAACTACGTTGATTTGCAAAGTTTCAAAAAAAGCATGGTCAAACGTTTACCAAAATATAAGCAACACTTTCAAAATGCCGCTGAGAAAAATGGTTTGTCATGGACCTTACTCGCTGCACAATCCTATCAAGAATCACATTGGAAATCGCGAGCTAAAAGTCCAACCGGTGTACGAGGAATGATGATGTTAACGTTGAATACAGCCAAGGAATTAGGTATCAGCAACCGAATTAATGCGAAAAACAGTATTTTTGGTGGTGCAAAATATATGAAGAAATTGCGTAAACGAATTCCGGAGCAGGTGAGCGAGCCTGATAGAACCTGGTTTGCGCTAGCCGCATATAATGTTGGTATGGGTCACATCTACGATGCACGTAGTTTAGCTAAGAAATTGAAAAAGAATCCCAATAAATGGCACGACCTAGCCAGTGTATTGCCCTTGTTATCGCAGAAAAAATATTACAAGAAACTAAAATACGGTTATGCGCGTGGTAATGAGCCTGTACGTTATGTCAAACGTATAAGAGACTACCACGATATATTGAGTAGAGAAGTTGCGGAATCAGATCAGAGTGAAAACACCGTTAGCTTAATGTTAGAAACGCCATAATTTACTCATTGTTGCTTAGGGCGATGTATCTTTTAACACACTGAATAGAGAGTATTTGCACACAGCTGTTCAAATTGCATCAGGAGGTGAAATGCCCGCAATTATACGTTCACCCAATATATTAAGCTCATCGACAGCACGATAAACATCAGTATATTTCTTTTCTGTGATTTGGCATTCAAGGTTGCAGGCAAAATCATGAAGCTCTTTGTATCCAATATTACCACTTGTTCCTTTTAAGCTATGAATCAAAAACAGTGCTTCGTTCCAGTTTTTTGAATTAATGACAGCTTCAATTTTCGAGATTCGTTCGGGCAGCTTGGCAACAAAGTTTTCTCTAATTTCAGTAAAATCATCATCAGCAGCTATAGTTGGCAAGAGTGGCATGTGAGTTATTGCGCTTGAAGGTGATGCTTCTAAATATTTTGCTAATGTATTATTTAGTTTCCCACGGTCGATCGGTTTTAATAAATAGTCAGTAAAACCCGCTGATATGCATTGTTCTTTATCTTCTTTAAAAGCATTGGCTGTTAGTGCGATAATAGGTGTCGTGAATCCCTTTTTACGAAGCTGTGTTGTTGCCTCTAGGCCGTCTAAAATAGGCATACGTATATCCATGATGATTAAATCATAAGATCCAGATTCAGCCTCTTCAATAGCTGATTTTCCATTATTTACTACAGTAGTGCTTATCCCCATTTTATTTAAGTACATGGTTATCAGTTTTTGATTTTCTGCAATATCATCTGCAATCAATACATGACCGGATAATGGAATGTAAGTGGCAGGAATGTTTGTCTGTGATTTGGTGCTGGGCAATTCTGAATGTTGATGAATGAGTTGTTCAGCATCAATTTCGCCAATATCTATGATTGCGGTAAATGTGCTGCCTACACCTTGTTCAGAATTAACAGACAAATTACCACCCAGCATTTTCGATAACTGCATAGATAATGACAAGCCCAATCCTGTGCCACCAAACTTACGTGTTGTTGAATCGTCTGCCTGAGTGAAAGGGGTAAAGATTTTTTGGATTTGCTCTTCAGAAAGGCCAACGCCTGTATCAATGATATCGAAGATTAGTGATTGAGTATCTAGGTTGCAGGATACATGTAAATTCACGTGACCACTCTGTGTAAACTTGATGGCATTGTTGCAGAGATTCAATAATATTTGTTTAATTCTTATCGGATCACTGTAAATCTTGGTAGGTAAAGGAAAGAAGTAAATGATTCTGAAGTCCAGATTTTTTTCAAGTGCATGGATTTTTACAATTGATTCTACCTCCGTTAATATCTGAATGGGAGAGATGGGTAATCGCTCAATCACCAATTTGTGCGCTTCCACTTTTGACAAGTCCAGAATGTCATTTATAATTTGTAACAAGTGGCGACCACTTTTTACGATAATTTTAAGTGCGTCAAGGCGTTCTTCCAGTGTCTGTTCTTTGTCAAGAGAAGCTTCAGCAAAACCAATAATCGCGGTTAATGGCGTGCGAATTTCATGACTCATATTGGCTAAAAATATGCTCTTTGCTTTATTTGCAGAGGAAGCCGCTTCACTCGCTTTTTGAAGCTCATTGGCTTTTTCTTGGAGTAATAGTGAAACATGATCTTTTTCTTCAATCGTTTTTTTCAGTTGTTTTACAACATTGTTAAAAGACAACATTAATCCGCTGGCTTCGTCATCAAGTTCAGAGTCCAATTGGCTGGACTCGTTTAGATTTCCATTGGCAATATTTTCAAGCTTTTCAATTTGATTAATGTAGTCGTTTAGTGATAAACGGAGTTTATTAAACTCAGAAACAAGGTAAAAACCCGGCGTCCTGCTTTGAAGATAGTCATGTTCTCCACGACTTAAGGCATCTACGTGCAAAGATAAGACGCCCAATGGTCGGCCCATAAGAATGAAAAGCATGTACAGGAACACCATAACAAAAATTGCCGTTAAACCTGCGAGTTGTAGAGTCGTATTAACCATGAGCTGTTGCAGCGCCTGAAATTCTTCGTTGGGTAGAATCTCATAGTGACTACGTGACATGAGTTTATTGGTGGGTAGCAATTCATTTTTATGCCTCTTCAGAAAAATCTATGGGTCGATTCCGGCTCTGGAAGTTTCCCCATCGTATGAAATAACGCTATTTCAAGCGTTTCGTACTGTCTAAATCCATAGGCTTTTCTGGTGACCAAATT
>Ga0316207_10000278_pt1 | contig 95399 bp, 84 predicted proteins | sample 6weekpyrite_MG_FD_204943 | JGI IMG/M metagenome (GOLD analysis project Ga0316207, IMG submission 204943) | Microbial mat bacterial communities from mineral coupon in-situ incubated in ocean water Damariscotta River, Maine, United States -... | ecosystem: Environmental > Aquatic > Marine >...
TGCTAAATGCTATACACTACGCCACTCTTCCAATGCCAGAGTGATGAAATTGGTAGACATGAGGGATTCAAAATCCCTTGTTCGCAAGAACGTGCCGGTTCGAGTCCGGCCTCTGGTACCATTTTTATTCATTTGGTCAGAGTACTTTTCAAGTACTCTGACGATTTGAAATTTCACTTTTTTACAAAATTTCAAAACAACAGTTGCCGTTTTTTTAAACAAAAATTTACAAACCATTGAATATGTATATATAATCACTTTTTTATTTAAATAATGGAAAATAAAATGGCTAAAAAAGCAAAAAAATCTGTCGCAAAAAGTGCCTCAGTTGAGAAAGTAATTAATAATGCAATGACTGCATTAGAAACTGCTAACAGTGATGGTGAAAAAGCCGTTGCAGCCTTGTCAAAAGTTGCTAAAAAGTTAACTGCTGAAGGTAAACGTTTAAGTAAGAAACGCGCTACATTAACAAAACGCAAAAAAGCAGCTACTGCCAAAGTCAAAAAAGACGGTTCTGCAGACGCTAAAAAACTGCTTAAAACAACCGTTAAAGAACTTAACGCCATTAAGAAAGATGCTGCTAAATCATCAGCTGCTAAATCAGCCAATGCTGCTGAATTAAAAGGTCTGAAAGCATCTGCTAAGCGTACTAAAGCTTACCTGGCCGTTATTGCTAAAGCAGACAAGGCACTAAACAAGCCTAAGAAAAAAAGACGTAAGAAACGCGCTAAAAAAGCTGCATAAGTCATAGTTCTTACGAATAAAAACGCCCCTTAATAAGGGCGTTTTTTTATGCTGTAAACGATATCTCGTCAATATTAATACCGTAGTCACCATCTTTTAAAGTTCGGCTGATAACTACCGGCTGATCATCACGGCAATACGTCGCCAGCCTGATAATTGTATTCACCAATGCCGGCTGTTTATCCTTATTAAGAAGTAATACCACGTCGGGTTTAAGGTGCAAATTATCATTCTGTGCCATCACAATAGCGACCTCACCAGTATTTAACTCAACAAGTGAGCCAGTCGGGTAAGCACTCAGTGTCTGAATAAAATAATCGACCAATATTTCATTAAAGTATTTGTCTTTTTGCTCAAAAAGCATTTGTTCAGCCTGGGAAGGAGACAACACCTTGGCAAAAGGTCTTGGCATGGTGACCGCGACATAAAAATCAACAATCCCTGCAATTTGACCAAATAATGGAATTTGATTTCCATGCAAACCATTCGGGTAACCACTGCCATCAAGCCGCTCATGATGGGTGCGTACAATATCTAATATTTCTGGTGTACTACTCTGCTCTGCCTCAAGAATCGATAAACCTAATTCCACATGAGATTTTATTTGACTCCATTCATCATTCTCAAGACGATCCTGTTTATGTAATAATTCCTCGGGTAACATTAATTTACCCACATCCATCAACATACAGCCAGTAGCAAGCGTCTTAAGGTCCTTTTCTTCCATACCCATTTTGCGACCCAACGCCGTTGCCCACACTGCACAACTAAGTGAGTCCTTGTAGATAAACGAGTCAAACTTTCGGATTCTTGTCAGCCAAAGGTAGGCATCGGGATTACTCACGATACTGCTCACCATTGCTTCAACCGGTTTTTCGATATTATCTATTCGAAACAGTTCTTCATTTTTAATCAAACTTTCAATTTCTGTGACTAATAAAGCGATATTTTCATGCGCTCTACGTACTGCAATGATTTCTTTTTCCGCCGCAACTTTATTTTCATAACTTATCTTATGTAGAATCCCTGAACTGTGTATTGAACTATCCTGGCTTGAAACCGGTTTTTTTATGTCAATTATCTCATCAGGAACCATAATATAAACATCATTACTCTGGCGTTGCAGTTCGGTAATTTCGTCCTCTGTCTTTACCTCAAACCCCTGAAAAAGGAATGGTGTTTCACTCCAGGGGCGATCCAGCTTGGCGACATACATTCCCAGTTCAACGTCTGATGATGAAATCTTATTGACAGGCATAGTTTGCTCTTATTGATGATCCTGAATACGAAATGTGATGTTAATATCAGCCGATAATCATACGCCAGTAAAGCCAAATTAGCATTAAAGACTCAGCATAGCCCATTGCGGTTTTCATCAGATAGGTGAATACTTAAGATGCATTAGCATTGGTACTTTAAATACCCAATATAATGACTTACTCTGCTATTTTGCTATAGTTTGCCAAAAAATAAAGGTCAGCTTTATAAAGGAAAATCTGATGAGTGGCACACGTTTTTCACTGGAAGTTCAAGCTCAAATTCCTCAACGACTTGAACGTTTAACCGAGCTTACTAGCGATTTATTGTATAGCTGGGATCGCGAAGCGAGAAGCCTGTTTTATCGTCTTGATAATACGCTTTGGGATAGTTGTGGTCATAACCCGAAGGTGTTTCTGCGTCGCATTAGTCAGGAGAAGCTCGATCATGCTGCTGAAGATCGTATTTTCATGCAAGATTTTAATCGGGTTCTCTCAAGCTACGATAGCTACCTTGAAGAAAATTCCAATGCCGATGTTAATAACTATCTGGATCCGGATAAAGACTTAGTCGCCTATTTTTGTGCCGAGTTTGGCCTGCATGAAAGTTTCCCTATTTACTCTGGTGGTTTGGGTATTCTCGCCGGCGATCACTGTAAAGCCGCCAGTGATCTTAACGTGCCTTTTATCGCCATCGGTCTTCTCTACCGACAAGGTTATTTTACCCAGACCATTGATGGTAACGGCCAACAACAAGCTCACTATCACACCACCGATTTTAATGACTTACCGGTTGAGCCTGCGAAAGATCAGCAAGGCAATGAAATCCATGTGCATGTTGAGTTACCAAATCGCAACCTTGAAATAAAAGTTTGGCATGCGCGTGCCGGTCATATCCATCTTTACCTGCTTGATACTGATTTGCCTTCCAATAGTGATGATGATCGTGCCATCACATACCAATTGTATGGCGGTGATATCGATACTCGCATCCAACAAGAAATCGTTCTGGGTATTGGTGGGGTTCGTGCTATTCGTGCACTGGGTCTTAATCCAACGGTCTGGCATATTAATGAAGGACACGCTGCATTCAGCATTATTGAACGCTGTCGCGAGCATGTGAGCAGCGGAATGCGCTTTAGCAGTGCACTTGAAATTACTGCCGCCGGTACTGTTTTCACTACCCATACACCCGTCCCTGCAGGACATGATATTTTTGAACATGACATGATCACCGAGTACTTTGCTGCATTTTCAAAGCAACTTGGCATAGATATGAATCGTTTTCTAACGCTCGGTGCTAGCCCGCTCCACGCTAAAGGTTTCAACCAAACCGCGCTGGCACTACGTGGTTCTCGCTACCACAACGGAGTAAGTCGTATTCATGGCAATGTAGCATCAAAAATGGAAGGCTATATTTGGCCGGAAGTACCGGAAGCAGAAAATCCTATGCGCTATGTCACCAATGGTGTGCATGTGCAAACATTCCTGGCTCGCGAATGGGTCGCATTATTTGACATGCGTTTCGGTGGTGGCTGGCGTAACGAGCTGTTAAATACAAATTTCTGGGAACAAATTGATGACATACCCGACCAAACCTTCTGGAGTCTGAGACAAGCATTAAAAACCACCATGATCAAAGATGTGCGTGCCCGGATGCTTCACCAACATACGCGCAATGGTAGCAGTACTATTCAGACCGAAAGAAATCTGCAATTCCTAGAGCCTCAACGCAATGACATTCTCACCATCGGTTTTGCACGACGCTTTGCAACCTATAAGCGTGCTGCCTTGTTGTTTGCCAACCCAGAACGGCTCGAAAAATTAATTAATGATCCAGACCGTCCTGTCATGTTTGTGTTTGCTGGTAAAGCGCACCCACAAGATGAACCAGGTCAGGATTTAATCAGAACTATTTATGAGTTCTCACAACGCCCCGAATACGCCGGAAAAATTATCATGGTAGAAGGCTATGACATGTCACTGGCACGTAAACTGGTTTCCGGTGTTGATGTTTGGCTCAACAACCCCGAGTACCCACTTGAAGCCAGTGGCACCTCTGGTGAAAAAGCAGGCATCAATGGTGTGATGAATTTAAGTGTCCTCGATGGCTGGTGGGGCGAGGGCTATAACGGTGAAAATGGCTGGGCAATTTCGCCACATGAACCTGACTTTGATTCCCACTATCGCTACCACGAAGAAGCCAACGAACTACTCGACATCCTCGAAAAACAAGTTGTGCCCTGCTACTACAAACGTGACGGTCATGGCTACTCTGAAGACTGGATAAAAATGTCCAAAGCATCCATGAAATCACTGATGCCCTGTTACAACTCTCAACGTATGGTGATGGATTACGTGCGTGATTTTTATTCCCCTGCCAGTAAACATTGCCCGCTCATCAAATCTGACAACCATCATCTTGCTGATGAACTTGCCAATTGGAAAAGTCATGTTGCAGAAAACTGGGATGGTGTTTCAATACGACGCCTCGATGAAACAGAATGCTCCATTAATTCCGGTGAAACAATGGTTATGGAGTTAGCCATTAACCTAAATGGACTCAATGTTAGCGACATTATTGTGGAGTGCTTGGTTAGTGAAGATAAAGACGCTCAACGAGTTCATGAAACACTACGCTTTAGAGCTAATCGTAATATTGACAGTGGTGAAACCCTCTACCGACTGGAATTCAAGCCAACACTATCGGGTTTACAATATTATAGAATCCGTAGCTACCCATGGCATGAGCACTTGTGTCATAGGTTTGAAACGGGAAGGATGATTTGGTTGTAGTAACATACCTAATAATAAGGCTTAGGACAGAAAGTGCACGTAACGATCAGATCGGCGAACAAGGAAGATAGTCACTTCCTGGCCCAGATATTATACATAGCCTCACGGTCACATTTAGATGAGTCTCCCTGGTGTAAAATTTTCGATGAAACTAAAGAGCGAACCTTAGTACTTTTATCAAAAATAACTCAAAATTCGGCATTACCATGGTCGTACTTTTCCAATTTTTGGATTGCCGAAGTAGATGGAATACCTGCTGCAGCGATGTGTGGTTTCATTCCTGCTGAAGCAAAACCTCTTATGCCCGTTGATTCTGAGCTTGGAATCGCGAAAAATGAGTTCGACTATTCAGACGACCACCTATCAGCTATAAGTCAGCGACTTCATATTGCAACATTAGGTATGCCCGATGATTTACCTGACATATGGGCCATAGAAAGCATTGCTGTGTTACCTGAATTCCAAGGACAAGGTTTGATTGATCATCTATTCAAGAAACTTTTTATTATCGGGCAAGAAAAAGGCTTTAAGCAGGTACAAGTATTATGTTTGATCGGAAATGACTGTGGCCAACGAGCATTTGAACGCAATGGTTTTAGCGTGCTGACTCAAAAGACAAACCATTCATTCAACGAATTATTTGGCACACCGGGTGCAAAACTATTGGTACGTAACTTATGATCGCTCTGATTTTTAATTAGAATGAAATTCTTACTTGTTACGTGTATTCACCAATCGGCCATACAACTCATTCATCTTCAACAACTCTCGCGATAAATTCTCTGGCACTTGCGACCAACTGAACTGCCATGTCCAATTACCATCTTTAACACCGGGGACATTCATTCTCGCCTCACCAGCTAAACCTAAGACATCTTGCATTGGCACAATCGCTGTTTGAGCAACCGATGCGATAGTTGCCCTAACCAGTGCCATCGGCATATCCAGTTCTGTACAGGCCAGATAATCATTCACTCTCGTACGGCTTTCTTCATTAAGACTACGATACCAACCTAGGGTGGTGTCGTTATCATGCGTGCCAGAATAGGCGACATAATCTTTTTCGTGCTGATGAGGGAGATAGGCATTGTTAAAATCATCTTCAAAACCAAATTGCACAATCTTCATGCCAGGTAAATTAAATTGGTGACGTAATTTAGTCACTTTATCCGTGATGACGCCCAAATCCTCAGCGACCAGTGGTAATTGACCAAAGTGTTTCTGAAAACTTTTGAATAGCGCTTCGCCTGGTGCTTTCACCCATTTACCCTTTTCAGCTGTTTTCTGACTCGCCTTTATTTCCCAATACGCTTCAAGACCACGAAAATGATCAATACGAATAATGTCGTATAATGCTAACTGGCGCTGCATACGTTGCCGCCACCACGCAAAGTCATTTTTCTGCATAACGGGCCAGTTGTATAAAGGATTACCCCAACGCTGGCCTGTTTTTGAAAAATAATCCGGTGGCACACCTGCAACCACTTTGGGCTGACCATTTTTTAACAAATGAAAAGATTCACGGCTCGTCCAGACATCGACACTATCGTGAGAGACAAAAATGGGTAAATCCCCAAAAATGTGGATCCCTTTCTCAGCCGCATATTCACGTAATACTTGCCACTGTCTATCAACAACGAACTGAGCGAATTTAATCACATTGATTTCGTCAATATTTCTTTCTGCAATTTTTTTTAAAGAACTTTCATGTCTATCACGTAAGGCCTTGGGCCATTCAAACCAGGCGGATCTTTTATGTGCTGATTTTATACTTTCAAACAAAGCGTAAGCATCTAACCAGTAAGACTCGCTATCACAAAACTTTTTATAACGACGCTTGTCTGCCGCCGAGGCGTTGCTCATAAAATATTCGTAGGCAACCGCCAAACTACTATCAACTAAACTGCTAATATCCTGCGGCAACCAATTCCATTGCTTTAAAACAAACGGGCTAATAAAGTGAGTATCCAACGCAAATGATGAGCTGGTCGTGTAAGGTGAACCTGCATCATCAACCGGGTTTAATGGCAGCACCTGCCAGAGTGTAAAACCGGATACCGCTAGAAAATCAACAAAGTGATAGGCATCGGGGCCAAAGTCAGATGATGGTAATGATGTCGGATGACATAATATGCCCGATTGACGTTCGGCAAAGGCTTTAAACTTTTTTCTGGCTGGCATTACTCATGACCTCGCCGCATCGCACCGCCACCTTCCGGGTTACCCTGCCCACGCGTAAAGACATGCGATAATGCCTCTGGCGGTTCAACGCCGAGGATTGCATATAAATGCGCAAGATGAAGTCGGAATAAATGTTCAAAATCACTCACCGCTTCAGCTGGATTATAATCACCAAACCACCAAAACCAATCCGAACCTTCACAAAGCGCAAGCTGACGGGTTGCAGCATCTCGATCTTCATTGCTCAAATGTTTTGAAGCCATCACCACGTCATAAGCGCGTTTTGCTTCAATCAACATATCCCAGCCACGATTCTTATCTTTGTCGCCAATCCAGGTAGAAAAGGTTCCGTATACCCAGCTACCGGCCATTAATTTATCCAGATGAGCTGGCTGATAGTCTGACGCTAGTAACTCGCCAAATGTTGTGAGCTCAATACCATCATGACTGGATAATTTTTCATAGAGTGCATTAAGAAAATAATAACCATTATTAGGATAATGCTCCCAGGCATTCTCACCATCCATAATAATTGATACGACTTGCTGTTCCGGGTCATCACAAGATTGTGCGATCGTTTCAAGATGATGAATGAAATTAGCCACCGCATCATCAGCATGCCAATCGGAATAAGTAAAACCGATTAAATCGGAAAGCCCATCATCACGAAAGAAACAGGCAACTGAACTATCAGCTACTTTGTACGGTTTATGCAATCCATTAGAGTGTTCCATTTCATCACTTCGATTTAATTTGTGCATGCTATTTCGCAGCACCGCCTCACCTGTTGCAGCCCACTGTAAATTATATTCGCCAAGCAAACTAATTGTATCTGTACTGACTGCACCTTCGGATGGCCAACAACCCTTGGGTTTAAAACCAAAATAACGCTCAAAAACATTAAGCCCATGTTCCATATGCCAACGCGCACGTTGCTCACCATTCGGATACTGTCTTGCACCCGGCATATCACTATCGGGCATTGCATCATAGGTGCTGGTTAAATCAATCAACAAAGGAATAATAGGATGCGCATAAGGATTCATGGACAGCTCAACTTGCCCGGTTTCTGCTAATTTTTTATAACGTGGAATAACACTGTTAACAAGTTTTGCTATAACTTTTAACAATGCCTGACGATCGTGCAGCGTATAGCCTTGTTTTTTCTCAACCAACTCGGCAATAAGCGGTTCATTGCGATGTGCCGCCTCTGCCATCCAGACCAAATGATACCAGACTAAAATATCAACCAAATATTGTTCTGAAAGATAACCAAGAATTTCAGGTGCTTCGTCAATCTGTTTCGCAATATTTACCAAACTACGGAATTTTTCATTAGGTAAAATTAAATGCTTTTCATTGGCGCGGATACATTGTCGAATAAGATCCAGTTTTTGCTGATCATGATTAGGCAGTGCTGGCGAAGCCAGTGCGGCAAGCAATGGATCATGAATTGCCTGGCCATGTTCAATAAACCCTGTTAGTTGCTTTGCATAATCATCAATTTGTTCCAGCAAGATAGGCGCGAAATTCACCACCGCTTTTGCTTTAGCTTGTTTCTCTATGATTTCTGCCATGTCGATATAATCTTTCATGGCATGCAAGTAAGTCCATGGCAGCAGGTACTGACCACTGGCGGTATCACGGTATTGTGGCTGGTGCATATGCCAACATAAAACGACGTTAAGTCGTTTATCTGACATGATGAAATTCCTGACCAAGCATTTCTGGTGTCACCAAAATAATGCCATTGGGTGTCACGTAAAAACGTTCAGCATCCGCTTCAGGATCTTTTCCAATCACCGTACCATCGGGAATAATACAACCTTTATCGATCACCACCCGATCTAAATAACAATGCTCACCAATATCAACATCTGGCAATATCACGGCATTGCTAACATTACTGTACGAGTGAATAGTGACATTTGAAAACAAACAGGAATGTCTGACTGTTGATCCTGATATGATACAACCACCTGAAATCATTGAATCAACTGCCATACCGCGACGGCCATCAGTATCATGAACAAATTTCGCTGGGGGCAATTGTGATTGATATGTCCAGATCGGCCACTTTTCATCGTATAAATTAAGTTCAGGCGTTACGCCAATTAATTCCAGATTCGCTTCCCAAAATGCATCGACGGTTCCAACATCACGCCAATATGCTTGATCACCATTAATCGGATCTCTAAACGGGTAAGCAACCACTCTATTTTGCTTTATTACTTTCGGCAAAATGTCGTGTCCGAAATCATGTGTTGAATAAGGTTGATCCGCATCACGAATAAGTTCTTCGTATAGAAACTTAGCATTAAAAATATAAATCCCCATTGAGGCCATGGCATGCGTATCGCTACCGGGAATTGCTTGTGGTTTTTCAGGCTTTTCTGAAAACTCCGTAATAGTTTGATCTTCAGCAATAGTCATCACACCAAATTGAGTGGCCTGCATCAGAGGCACTTCAATACAGCCTACGGTTAAATCAGCATTTTGCTCTACGTGATAGGCTAGCATGGGACCATAATCCATTTTATAAATATGATCGCCCGCCAACACCAAAACATATTTAGGATCATGAATGCGAACAATGTCCAGATTTTGATAAATGGCATCCGCAGTGCCCGCATACCAGGATGTTTCTATTCGTTGTTGCGCAGGAAGTAACTCAACAAACTCACCAAATTCACCGCGCAAATAACTCCAACCTTGCTGCACATGGCGGATGAGAGAATGTGCTTTGTACTGTGTTACTACGCCAATCCGACGAATGCCAGAGTTGACGCAATTAGATAGTGGAAAATCAATGATGCGGAATTTGCCGCCAAAAGGTACTGCTGGTTTTGCACGCCACAAGGTCATTTGTTTCAAACGTGAACCGCGCCCGCCGGCCAAAACCATTGCAAACGTATCGCGAGTTAATCGACTTACAAAACGAGGTGTCTGTCCTAGCTTCACTCTACAATCTCCATGATTAACGCTGTCTCCTACATCATTCTGGCACACCAATATGACAAATATATAAAAGTTCGAAACGGCTAACTATCATGCTATGGTATCCTTGACGACAAGGCAATAATATTAGTGTAATCATATCCATACATACTCAGAGCTTTAGTAAAAAGATATTAGAATGACCACAAATAATGCCCTGAATAAGGACTTAAGCAGAGAACTTGCAGATATTACCGCTGCCAGACACCCGGATCCTTTTGCATTTCTTGGCAAACAGGAAAATTGTGTTCGCGTCTACCTTCCCAATGCCCGTCATGTCACGATTGTTGAAACTAATACCGTACTAGAGCGAATTCCCAATACGGATATTTTTGCTAGTGATCAACTCGATACACAATTGCCTAAACACTACCAAATCAACTGGACTGACTCTAGAGGAGTGCAACATCAGGTCTATGATCCTTATTGCTTTGCACCACAAATCAGTGATTATGATATTTACCTGCACGGAGAAGGACGACACTGGCGAACCTGGCAATGGCTAGGAGCACATCTTCATGCAGTAGACGGCATTGAAGGCGTCCTCTTTGCAGTGTGGGCACCAAGTGCCAGCCGCGTCAGTGTGGTGGGCGATTTCAATCAATGGGATGGCCGTCGTCATCCGATGCGCCTACGTGGTAGTAGTGGCCTATGGGAATTATTTATTCCCGGGCTATCAGCAGGCGAACTTTATAAATTAGAAATTCGTACCGCAGAGGGAAAAGTTCATCTTAAAAGTGACCCCTATGCACGCGAATTTGAATATGCCTCTGGCACAGCCAACCGTATTGTTGCCGAGAGCCAGTACAAATGGGCTGATGATAATTGGCTAGCACAACGTCAACAATTTGATTGGCTGCATTCTCCCCTATCTATTTATGAAGTTCACCTTGGTTCATGGCAACGTGATGCCAATGGCCGCATCATGTCATATCGCGAGCTAGCTGAACGTCTAGTCGAGCATGTTAAGTACATGGGGTTCACTCACATAGAGTTATTACCCATTACCGAACACCCCTTCTATGGTTCATGGGGCTATCAAACGATAGGCTACTATGCTCCATCTGCCCGTTATGGCAGTGCCGATGATTTACGTTATCTTGTCGATCTTTGTCATCAAAATAATATTGGTGTGTTTGTTGACTGGGTTCCTGCTCATTTTCCAAAAGATGCACATGGTCTGGCTCGCTTTGATGGCACAGCACTCTACGAACATGCAGATCCTCGTCGCGGTGAACACCGTGACTGGAATACACTGATTTTTAATTATGGCCGCCACGAAGTAAGAAATTTTCTTATTGCCAATGCATTGTATTGGCTTGAAGAATTTCATTTTGATGGTTTACGTGTCGATGCCGTGGCTTCCATGCTTTATCTGGATTTTGCACGTGAGAAAGATGACTGGTTACCTAACCAATACGGTGGACGTGAAAACCTGGACGCAGTTGAGTTTATAAAACAACTCAATATTGTCAGCCATGAACAGTTTCCTGGCACGCTTGTGATGGCAGAAGAATCTACCGACTGGCCAAACGTTACCCGCCCAGTTCATGATGATGGCCTTGGCTTTAGTATGAAATGGAATATGGGCTGGATGCATGATGTGCTTGACTACATGGCACTGGATCCTGTGTACCGCCAGCACCAGCATAATAAGCTGACCTTCGGCATTATGTATAACTATAATGAGAATTTTATTTTGCCTTTTTCTCATGATGAAGTTGTACATGAAAAATGTTCATTGCTTTATAAAATGAGCGGCGATGAATGGCAGCAATTTGCCAATCTTCGATTACTCTACTGCCTGATGTACACCTACCCTGGTAAACAACTGTTGTTCATGGGTAATGAATTTGGTCAAGGGCCTGAATGGAATCACGATCAATCACTGGACTGGCATGTATTGCAATACCCTTTACATGAAGGTCTGCTTAACACCGTGCGTGATCTGAATCATTTAAACAGCCAGCACCCTGCGCTGTATCGCTATGACTTTGAACCACAGGGTTTTCAGTGGCTTGATTGCAATGATAGTGAGAAATCCGTATTTAGTTATCAGCGCATGTGTGATGATGAAACCATCATTGTTGTCATGAACTTCACACCTGTACCAAGAAATAATTATCGTATTGGCGTTGATGAAGCCGGTCATTACAACGAAGTACTCAACACAGATTCTGAATTCTACGGGGGAAGTAATGTCGGCAACGGCCTTGGTTGTGATGCCGAGAAAATTCAGTGGCTTGACCATCCCTGGTCAATCAGTATTAGTCTGCCACCACTTGCCGGTATTATTTTAAAAAAATCTAAATAATAAAAAACCTTAATCTGATGTCATCAGGTCGTCAGATGATACGGCCAAATGATAACGCTCTTTAGCAATTTGTTTAATATTCTCAGCAAATTGAGGATGGTCTTTAAGGATACGTCCGAAATCTGATTTCTGTAATACAAATAAATCACACAATGTTTTGGCACGAATCGTTGCAGTACGTGGTGTCGACATAAGAATACCTACCTCGCCAAAGAAGTCTCCATCCTTCAATGTTTTCAGTACCTTGCCATTTGCATCCAATACTTCAACTTCACCACGACACAACAGATACATTTCTTTAGCCATATCACCTTGTTCAATTATGACTTCTCCCTCTTCTGCAGCATCTGCATGCAAGGCCATAATAATTGAATTCAGTAATAATGGATCAGCACCTTCAAACAGTGGCAGTTGTTCAAGCACATCCGGCGTAATAACTTCAAACCAGCGACGACCGTCTTTTTCAACCAGATCATTCGCTGATTTAGGTCCCCAGGAATTACGAGTGTAGTTAGGAAAATCTTTAGCTGGATTTTCTGACCAATAATCCAGAATTGGTTGTGCAATTCGCCAAGCAGCTTCCACTAAGTCACCGCGCGAGAATAACGTCGCATCACCGTGAGTACAGGAATAAATCATAACCTCATAGCCGGTATAACGTGACGCCTTGAAGTTATCACCATAGTTAAATGCCATATCAACATTTTGTAACTGCAATGTTGGCCCAGGAATTTTAGCCTGGAATAACAGCTCGATACCTTGGTAAGGCTGAATATGGAACACCAAGCGATTAGCTGATAATTCTTCTACCCCACTACCTCTAAACATTTGCTTAGGTGGCTTTTTAAACTCAACAACAATTTCTGTACCACGCTTCCATAAAGCCTTACCTGAACGCAAATAAATAGGCACACCTTCCCAACGCCAGTTATCAATCTGGAACTTCGCAGCGGTAAACGTTTCCGTGCTTGATTCAGGATTTACATCTGTTGACTGGCGATAGCCCGGTTTATCGACATTGCCATCATCATCAAAGGAAGGACCATACTGACCACGCACAACATAATCAGGCACTTCTTCTTTATCGTAAATTCTCACCGACTCAAGCAGTTTAGCCTTTTCATTACGAATTGAATCTGGTTCAAATGATCCCGGGGTTTCCATACACAGATAAGCAAGCATCTGAAACATATGGTTTTGCATCATGTCACGCAACACACCTGAGCTATCGTAATATCCACCACGCTCACCAACATCAACTGCTTCACAAACGTTAAACTGGATATTATCAATGTGACTCTTGTTCCAAAGCGGTTCAAACATGCCATTAGAAAAGCGGAAGGCAAGCAAGTTTTGAACCGTTTCTTTACCAAGGTAGTGATCAACACGGAAAATCTGTTCTTCTTTCCAGTTAGCCAGTACGGCTTTATTCAGTTCCAGTGCTGATTCAAGATCAGTCCCGAATGGTTTCTCAACAATAATGCGTTTCCAGCCATCACCATCCTGAAAGCCAGCTTTATAAAGGTGATCACAAATCATGCCAAAGAAACGGGGTGCCATCGCAAAGTAAAATAGTACATTGCCACCGGCCTGGAACTTTTCATTCAACTCGGCGACCTTCTTCATCATGTTTTGGTAATTTTGAGGGTCATCCAGTCCGCCTGGCAAAAAATGAAAGCGGCTCATTAACTCATCACAAGCAGGCTCATCAAATTCTTTTCGAGTGTGGAAACCACGTAAGCCATTTTCCTCACTGGCCATACTAGTACGAAACTCTTCATCGGTTATTTCACTTCGGCCTACACCTAATACGGCAAAGTTGTCTGACAACAACCCATCGCAAGCAAGGTTATATAGTGCAGGCACCAACAAGCGTTTAGTTAAATCGCCCGATGCACCAAAAATAACCATAATGCATGGCTCACTCGGTGCGCTATCACCTTGTGACTCTATCCCCATTGAACCGACTACTTGTGAACTATCTGACATACCCCTTCCCCATTATTAATCTTCTATTTCTAAATCAAGTGACGCTGAATTAATACAGTATCTTACGCCTGTTGGTTGTGGTCCATCAGGAAATGCATGACCCAGATGTGAACCACATTTCTCACAATGCACTTCTTCACGGCGCATACCGAATTTTGTATCAATCTCAGATTCTACCACTGTCTCATTAATCGGTTGCCAAAAACTTGGCCAACCGGTCCCTGAATCAAACTTGGTAATAGAATCAAACAATGGTTCACCACAGCAAACACATTTATAGATACCACGACTCTTACAATCATGATATTTGCCAGTAAAAGCAGGTTCTGTGCCTTGCTCACGACAAACATGAAACTGTTCAGCCGTTAACTTATCTCGCCATTGTTCATGTTCTTTTAATTTCGGATCGGCCATGCTGATTATTATTTCCTGTTCTTTTTATAATGATTTATCAAGCTATTGGTTGATACATCATGTGAGGTGATCTCTTCATCACCTTTTAATTCAGGCTGAATTGACTGAGCCAATTGTTTACCCAGCTCTACACCCCACTGATCAAATGAATTTATACCCCAAATCATACCCTGAACGAAGATCTTATGTTCATACATAGCAATCAGCATACCTAAACTATGTGGTGTGACTTTTTGTAACATAATAGAATTGGTTGGCTTATTACCAGGGAAAACCTTATGCGGCAGTAAATCATCAAGTTCACTGCCTGACATGCCTGCTGACTCCAGATCCTGTTTTGCTTCAGCGGCCGTTTTACCCATCATCAATGCTTCGGTTTGAGCAAAAAAGTTAGACATCAGAATAGAATGATGTTCGCCAACCGGATTGTGCGTCTCTATCGGGGCAATAAAGTCACAAGGAATGAGTTTCGTACCCTGATGAATCAATTGATAAAACGCATGCTGGCCGTTTGTACCCGGCTCGCCCCAAATGACTGGACCGGTTGAATAATCAACCACATCTCCATCCCGATTAACCCGTTTACCATTACTTTCCATATCACCCTGCTGAAAATAAGCAGCAAATCGGTGCATGTATTGATCGTAAGGTAAAATAGCGAGTGTCTGTGCACCAAAGAAATTATTATACCAAAGCCCTAACAAACCCATAATGGCAGGTAAGTTATCTTTGTATTCTGCGTTTAAAAAATGCTGGTCCATCTCATGCGCACCCGCCAACAACTCTTCAAAGTTATCCATACCTATCGCCATCGCAATAGGTAAGCCTATGGCACACCATAATGAATAACGGCCACCCACCCAGTCCCAGAACTCAAACATGTTATTGGTATCAATACCGAATTCTGAAACAGCATCTGCATTGGTTGACAATGCAACAAAATGTTTTGCAACGCTTGACTTGTCACCTGCTTTGGCTAACAACCAATCTCTTGCCGTTGTCGCATTGGTAATCGTTTCCTGAGTTGTAAAGGTTTTTGATGCAACAATAAACAAGGTTGTTTCAGGATCACATTTAAGCAAGGTTTCTGCCATGTGAGTGCCGTCAATATTTGAAACAAAATGCACTGCAAGATCGCGTTGTGTGTAGGTTTTTAACGCTTCGGTTGCCATCACCGGACCCAGATCAGAACCACCAATACCAATATTCACCACATCAGTAATACGCTTACCGGTATAACCTTTCCATTCGCCACTACGTACCGAATCGGTAAAACCACGAATTTTATCCAGCACCGCATTAACCGCTGGCATCACATCTTCGCCGTCTACAATAATCGGTGTATTACTACGATTACGTAAAGCGATATGTAACACTGCACGTTTTTCAGTGTTATTGATTTTCTCACCAGAGAAGGTTTTCTGTGCCCAGCCTTTGATATCTGCTTGCTCAGCAAGCTCAATGAGCAGTTTAAATGTCTCATCATTAATAATGTTTTTAGAAAAATCGAGAAGAATACTCCCCTGACTTCTTGAAAACTTATTAAAACGTTCTTTGTCTTTGACAAACATGTCACGCATGTGTTGGTCAGAAATTTTAGTGTAATGCTCTTGTAGTGCTTTCCATGCCGCTGACTCTGTCAATGTAGACATATACATTCCCCCCATGTTTTTATTACACCAGTTCAGGTGCTGAATTTTTATTTATTTAAGAATCAAGTTCCGCAATAAGAATTTTTTCAATCTCGCCTAAAATAACTTGTACATCATTTTCTGATTCTGGTCTGGTCTTGGCGAATTCAGTACGTTCTTTACGTTCATGTGCAACCAAATCAATACTTTCTCTTATGTTTGGATATTTACGAATAAAATCCAGAAACTCTTCACAGCCAAGTCGAACTACTTCCATTTGTGTCACGGCTGACACCGATGCAGCCCGAGGTGCACCTGTTAATAAAGACCATTCACCAAAATACTCACCGGGTCTTAGTAAGGCTAAATTAAGCTCAGCACCATCAATTTCTGTAAATACACGCGCGACACCATAGTTAATAATATAAAGCGCATCACCCAATTCACCTTCACGAATAAATTGCTCACCCTTTTTCGCCGTAACAAGTGATGCCGCTTCACCAATATCATTGAGCGCATCGTCATCAAGTGATGAAAACATCGCCACTGATCTTAATGCCGTATTAATTGAACGATAATGATAACGTTCAAACACTGCATCACGTAGCACTGGTACTTTGTCAATTAACTCACCGAGTACTTCACCGGGAATTTCCAGTACCACTGATTGTTTAATCACCGTCACTGTTGCAATACGTGGCATCATAAATAATGCGGCTATCTCGCCAAATACTTCACCTGAATATAACTTACACAGTGAAATGACATTACTACCCATGCCTTCAGTGACTTCAACCGCACCATTTAGCAAAACAAATACACTATTGTCACGTTGATACTGTTGGCAAAGCACTTCACCTTTTTTGGCGACGCGTACCGTACCACCATTTAATAAATACTCTCGATCTTCCTTACTGAGCAAATCACCGAATATCGGATTCTTTTGCATCGCTTTATGCATTGAATCAAAAATATTATTTGCATCAGTCATTAGTTGCTCCTTTCAAAATTAATTCACTATTATTTTCAATAGTGAACTATTTTCCTTATATTTTGAGTTGAAACGTTGATGTGGTTCACGACCTTGTCCATTATTCAATTATTTCAGGCTTCAGGCCATGCAGCCTCGTCCATCAATATTAAGGTGTTTTGTGCATTAATTGATGCAATCGGCAATGCTTCACCTGCTCGCCATTGTGCTAGAGGTGCTTGCTTTCCTGCGCCCGTAATCAACATTAGCAACTCGGCTGTATTCGCCAATGCTGAGGCACTAAGGCTAATACGATCAGAAGGTGGTTTAGGTGCATTGTGTACCGCATGGGTTGTTTCAGTTAGATCATGCTGGTGGCCGGGAAATAAACTCGCAGTATGCCCATCTTCACCCATACCTAATAAAACCATATCAAATGGCAAGGCCGCCTCAACAATACTTGCATAAGCACTGGCAGCAACTTCTGCGCCCTGTTCCGCATCAATGATATACATTTGTTCAGTAGGTATCGAAACATGGTTTGTTAATGAACGTGCTGCCATAACGCTATTTCGTTCTGCATCATCACTGGGCAAACAACGTTCATCGCCAATATAAACATGCCATTTTGACCAATCTGAATCGTGTTTCGCCAGCTCTCGATAAGTTGCTTCCGGCGTTGTACCGCCTGCTAAAACAATTTTAAAAGCACCACGTGCCGCAATCGCTTTTTCAGCTGCCGCTAAAATACGCTGGCAAGCCTGTTCAGCGACCGTCACACCATCAGGATAAATTTTATATTCAGGGAATTTCACACTACTCACTCTTTTCCATCACTTTGTGGTTCAAGGGAATGACGCCAATAATGCGTCTCTTTATCAAATAAACGCCTGGATTCAGTTGGGCCCCAAGTGCCTGCTTTATATGTATTAATATATTCACGTTCGGTTGACCAAACTTTAAGAATCGGATCAACTGTTCGCCATGCCCACTCCACTTCGTCATAGCGTAAAAATAACGTGCTATCACCCTCGATAACGTCGAGTAATAAATCTTCGTAGGCATCGGTTGCCGCTTCATCTTCATTACGGAAGCTCGCATCAAGACTGGTAACACGCGTTTTCATTTCCAGCCCAGGTTCTTTTACCGACAATTCCATACGTAAACATTCTGTTGGCTGAATGCCCAACAATACCCAGTTCGCATGCATCACTTCAATTTGCGTATTTCTAAATAGTTGTTGTGGAGGGTGTTTAAATTTAATGCTCACCGCTGACTGACCTTTTTCCAGCCGCTTACCGGTGCGCAAATAAAATGGCACGCCTGCCCAACGCCAGTTATCAACATACAGTTTCATCGCCGCATAGGTTTCAGTGACACTGTCTCTGGGAACCTTGTCTTCTTCCAGATAACCGTTAACTTTTTCACCATCAACCATGCCGCTCGTATACTGTGCACGAAAGGCATGTGCATGAACGGCATTTTGTGGAATAGGACGAATCGACTTAAGCACTTTTACTTTTTCATCACGAATCGCTTCCGGTTCCATCGAAACAGGTGTTTCCATCGCAACCATGGTCATGAGTTGTAACAAATGACTCTGAATCATGTCGCGCAAAGCACCAGCACCATCATAATAATCTGCACGCCCGCCTACACCCAGTGCTTCTGAATGCGTGATCTGCACATGCTCAATATGATTTCTATTCCAAAGCGGTTCCATTAAAAGATTGGCAAAACGGAAAACCAGAACGTTCTGTACGGTGCCTTTACCCAAATAATGATCAATACGGTATATCTGATGTTCATTCAGATATTTTTCCATACTCTTTTGCAGCATGATCGCACTTTCCAGATCATAACCAAATGGTTTTTCAACAACCACTCGACGCCAGCCATGATCTTCATTTAATAATTCGACGTTGCTTAAGTTGCGAATAACCGTACTAAAGTCAGCCGGTCTTATCGACATGTAAAAGGCAATGTTCTTTGGAAAATTCTCAGCCCCCATCAGGGTCTGATTCATTTCTTCATAACTTTCAGGGGAAGTAAGATCACCTTTAAAATAATAAAGACGACTAGAAAATTTTTCATAAATGGCATCATCAATGCCGCCTCGTGCTTTCGCAGTGACCCAGCCACGCACTTCATCAATGCATTCCTGTTGGTCCCAATCACGACGACCAACAGCAATAATACGACTTCCTTCGGGTAAATAACCGGCGGCTTCTAGATGATATAAGGCAGGCATCAATTTGAGGCGCGACAGATTACCTGTCGCGCCAAAAATGACGTAAGTACATGGTTCAACCATTATGTATCCTTAATAAAGATTAACACCTCATTCTTTATACATCATAGATGGTTGATGACACATTACCACCACTACCAATCCAATCGGTGTGGTACATTTCGCCACGTGGTTTATCTGTACGCTCATAAGTATGCGCGCCGAAGTAATCACGTTGTGCCTGTAGCATATTGGCAGGCAATGTTGCACTGCGATAACCATCATAATAAGCCAATGCTGAAGAGAAAGTTGGCGTTGGAATACCCATTTCAGCACCCTTTGCAACCACTTTACGCCAACCTGCTTGCGCGTTATGAATCGCATCACGGAAGAAGTCATCGAGTAACAAGTTTTCCAAATCAGGTTTCTTATCAAAAGCTTCTTTGATGTTACCGAGGAAGGCACTGCGAATAATACAGCCACCACGCCACATCAAGGCAATGCTACCGTAGTTGAGATTCCAGCCATATTCCTTTGCAGCTTCACGAATCAACATGTAGCCCTGTGCGTAAGAAATAATCTTTGATGCGTACAGTGCATCATGAATGTAACCAACAAATTCTTTCGCATCACCATCAAAACTTGGTGTAGGGCCATCAAGGAAGTCAGCCGCTTTAACGCGTTCATCTTTCATTGCTGAGAGACAACGTGCAAACACTGATTCACCAATCAAAGTTAATGGAATACCCAGATCCAAGGCATTAATACCTGTCCATTTACCCGTACCCTTTTGACCTGCACGATCAAGAATACGATTAAGCGGATAACCTTCATCATCCTTAAAACCAAGAATATTCGCAGAAATTTCGATCAAGTAAGAATCAAGAACACCTTTATTCCATTCACCAAATACAGACTGCATGTCGCTTTCGCTCATACCCAGACCACGTTTCATAAAGTCGTAGGCTTCACAGATAAGTTGCATATCACCATATTCAATACCGTTATGCACCATTTTCACATATTGGCCGGCACCCTCTTCACCGACCCAGTCACAACAAGGCTCACCATCAACCTGTGCGGCAATCGACTGGAAAATGTCTTTCACATGTGGCCATGCATCAGGGTTACCACCTGGCATAATAGAAGGTCCAAAGCGCGCACCTTCTTCACCACCCGAGATACCGGTACCAATGTAAAGAATACCTTTTTTAGCCAGATCCTGAGTACGACGGTTCGTGTTGGTATAAAGCTCATTACCACCATCAATAATGATATCGCCTTTATCCAAGTGTGGAACCAATAGGTCGATAAATGAATCAACCACATCGCCGGCTTTCACCATCATCATGATGCGACGCGGCGATTTCAAACTTCCCACTAACTCTTCAATCGAACGTGTGCCAATGATATTAGTACCCTTGGCACGACCTTCCATAAACTCATCAACTTTCGACGTGGTACGATTGAATACAGCCACCTTGATATCATGATCATTCATATTAAGAACAAGGTTTTGACCCATTACGGCAAGGCCAATTAAGCCGATATCTGCTTGAGACATACTATTTTCCTTCTTTTTATTTAATAAGTGTTATGCAGCACCGCGCATGACGCGTTCTTGCACATAGTCTTCTAACTTAAGTAAATCCGCAGTGAATCCACGAATTCCCTGAGATAATTTCTCCACCGCCATCGCATCTTCATTATGCATCCAGCGCATAGATTTTTCATCCAATGACAGTTTTTCAATATTCATCTTGCTGGCTTCTTCTACACTCAGCAATTGCTGTACATCACCTTCTGCATTTTGTAATTCATTTAACAGAGCAGGAGCAATAGTCAACAGATCACAACCAGCCAATTGCAAAATTTCTTCATGATTACGGAAACTTGCACCCATTACCTGTGTTTCATAACCATGTTTCTTATAATAGTTGTAAATCCCCGTTACCGATTTCACACCCGGGTCTTCATGTGCTGCGTAACCATCAACGCCTTCACTGGCTTTATACCAATCCATGATACGACCGACAAAAGGAGAAATCAGTGTGACACCCGCTTCAGCACAAGACACAGCTTGGCCAAAACTAAACAACAAGGTTAAGTTACAATGAATGCCGTTTTTTTCCAATTCTTCTGCCGCACGAATACCTTCCCATGTCGCAGCCAATTTAATCAGGATACGTTCTTTATCAATGCCAAAACCGGCATACATATCAATCAGCTCATGCGCTTTTTTAACACTACCGTCCGTATCAAATGATAACCGCGCATCCACTTCAGTTGAAACACGGCCCGGCACAATAGATAAAATTTCACGACCAAACACAACGGCCAATCGGTCCAGAATTAATGCTGTTCTGGCTTGGTTCGATGTCGCATTCGCCATGCCATATTCAACCGCTTCATCAACAAGGTGCTGATACTGTGGCAATTGCGATGCTGCATACACAAGCGACGGGTTAGTCGTTGCATCCGTGGGTAAATATTGTTTGATAGAATCGAAGTCGCCCGTATCAGCAACCACTGTAGTTAGTTTTTTTAACTGCTCAAGCTTATTCATGACACCCTCCTTGTCCGGAATTACCGGTTGATTTGAACAACCGTTCACGCCCCAATTTTTCTAACTGCCCAATAGCGAAAACGGAATTATTTTTATTGCTAAATGAACTGTTCTAACCAAGGTAACTACGTCAACCATGACTACCTGGTTAATATATCAATAAATACTTATATTCTTGTTATACTGAGGTGGCATGACATCGATGTTACAATGCCACAGCAATTCAGTGAGCTATTGAGTATAGACCTCATCACGGCTGGCTACTATACGAAAATGCTGACAAATAAGTATAAAAACAATGAAATCATCAAAAACCTTACAAAGTTTGTTTGTTACCAGTGAAGCACACCCTCTGATCAAGACCGGTGGGCTGGGTGATGTCGCTGGAAGTTTGCCTCAGGCGCTCGCAACACTGAAAGCTGTACGCAAGCAAGCTGCCGTTTCACAACGTATTTTATTACCCGGTTATCGCAGTGTGCTCGAGCAATTCGATGATTTAAAGCACGTCGCCACCATTGAGTACACCGGTCATCATGGTTCAGTTCGTTTGTTGGAAACGCATTTTCCAGAAACGGACATTATTCTCTGGTTAGTCGATGCGCCACAATGCTTTGATCGCGACGGCGGCCCCTATGCCGATGCCAATGGTCAAGACTGGCCTGATAACGCCTCACGTTATGCAGTATTTAGTCGTGCAGCGGTGGCGATTGCTCTGAATCAAGTCGGGCTGGAGTGGCAACCCGATGTGGTTCATTGCCATGACTGGCAAACCGGCTTAGTTCCCGCACTGCTGTCACAACACTCGCCGCGCCCGGCAACTATTTTTACGATTCATAATCTCGCCTATCAGGGTGTTTTCTCAGCTGAAACCTTCTTCAACCTTGGCCTACCAAACGAACTCTGGCATATGCATGGCCTCGAGTATCACGGCAATATGGCCTTTATCAAAGGTGGGCTCGCCTACGCCGACTGGCTAACCACCGTGAGTCCAACTTATGCCCATGAAATTCAGGGAGCAGAGTTTGGTTTTGGTCTGGATGGCTTATTGCGCCACCGTGCCGAGCAGTTAAATGGCATTATCAACGGCGTTGATTACGATGACTGGAATCCTGCGACTGACCCGGCGCTGATAGAAAACTACGATGTTGAGCATTTTGACAAAAAGCTTCCTAATAAAACCGCCTTGCAGCAGCAAACAGGTTTACCTGTCGATGCCGATATCCCTGTTTTAGCCTTCATTGGTAGACTGGTTTGGCAAAAAGGCGTTGATGTGCTGATGCAATCTCTGCCTCAATTACTCCGACTAAATATCCAGTGCATCATACTCGGCAGTGGCGAGCACGCTCATGAACAAACACTTCGCCAACTGCAGCGACGTTTTCCCGACAAATTAGCCGTTACCATTGGTTATAACGAGGATTTTGCCCACCAGCTCGAAGCCGGTGCCGACATGTTCTGCATGTTATCGCGCTACGAACCTTGCGGACTCAATCAGTTATATAGTTTGCGTTATGGCACCGTACCGATTGTACGCCGCACTGGTGGATTAGCCGATACGGTTATTGATGCCAAAGAAGGTGCTCGGGGCACCGGCTTTGTCTTTGATCATACCAACCAGGCCGACTTCATTGATGCCATGCAACGTGCCCTTGCCCGCTACAGCCGCCCAAAACAGTGGCAAGCGCTTGCTAAACGGGGCATGCGGCGCGATTACGGATGGCAACAAAGTGCCAAGCACTACCTGCAGCTATACATAAAGGTTTGCCAACACCTGCGAAAGTCCAGATAAACGGGTATAATGCGCGTCCTTATGCCGGTCTGGGCTTGAAATACAGGCTAGCAAAGCCGGGGCTTTTACCCAACACACTGAAATACAAGGTTTTTTTGATCAATGAGCACTCAGATCAGCGACAAACAACTTCGCAGCAGAGTTAAATTACTCGGCCGTCTTCTTGGTAATGTTCTTCACGCTCAGGCAGGAGAACGGGTTTATAAAACCGTTGAAACTCTACGTAAGGGCTATGTTAGTTTGCGTAAAAAGGACGATGATCGAAAACGAACGCGCCTCAAGAAGATAATTCGCAATTTAGAACCTAGTCTGGCAACTCATGTAGTCCGCGCATTTAGCACTTATTTCAGTCTGCTCAATATCGCTGAAGAAGCATTCCAGCATACTCAACGTCGTCGCGAAGTAAGAACCAGTAGCGTGTTGTGGAAAGGGTCATTCAATCACACCCTGCATGAATTCAAGCAACAAGGTATTACCGCCGACCAGCTGCAAACCTTATTAAATAGCCTCAAGTACATGCCGGTGTTTACCGCTCACCCTACCGAAGCAAAACGCCGCACTATTCTTGAAACGCTACGCCGCATCTTTGTTACTAGCGAACAACTTAACGATCCACGTCTGGGCAAAGGCGAACGTGAAGATATTACACAAGAAATAGAAAATCAGGTACAGGTGCTTTGGAAGACGGATGAAGTTCGTGTTCACAAACCCAAAGTGGTTGATGAAATTCGCAATGGTCAGTATTACTTCCGCCAGTCATTATTTGATGCGATCCCGGTAGCCTATCACTATCTTGATAAGGCAATTAGAGATGTCTACGGTGATGAAGCCCGTAATATAAAACTCCCCACCATTATCAGTTTTGGTTCATGGATCGGTGGTGATCGCGATGGCAACCCATTTGTAAAGCCGGAAACAACGGTCATGGCATTACGCATGCAAAAACGCGAAATGCTACTTGAGTATCTGAACAGGGTACAAAAATTAAGTCACTTGTTAACGTTTTCTAATCAGCTTTGCACACCTTCTGAAGAAATTAAGAAAAGCCTCGAGTGCGAAGATGTTGTTTGCCAAAGTGCCTTTGCAGAAAACCCGAATCGGTATAGCCATGAACCATATCGTCGTAAGCTCCACATCATGCATTATCGCCTCGAATTATCATTGCGCACCATCAAGGGGCTGTTAGAAGGCAATGTCCGTGAACGTTTCGAAGGACGTTACCTTGATGAACAGGAGTTTCTCGATGATCTCGAAATGATTCACGCCTCTTTATGCAGTCACGGCGATGAAGCGATTGCCAATAGTGAGTTACTCGATCTTATTTACCTCGTCAAAACCTTCGGTTTTTATCTCGCGCATCTGGATATCCGTCAAGAATCTACTCGCCATACCAGTGCAGTGAGTGAAATTCTTGCTTCACAAGATATTGCCTACACCGACATTGACGATGCGCAACGCATTGAAGTACTCAGTGGCTTGCTAAATGATGCACCGCTTGAATTTGATGTTAACGACTTCAGTGAAGAAACGCGGGAAACACTAGATGTCTTTAATGTGATGTCACGTATGCGTAATGAAATTAGCCAAAAAGCTTTTGGCAGTTATGTTATTTCAATGACTCACTCTGCCAGCCATATTATGGAAGTGATGTGGTTAAGCTCACACGCTGGCCTTGCTGGTAAAAAAGATGGCGAATGGTTCTGTGATATCGAGATCAGCCCACTGTTTGAAACAGTAGAAGATTTACAGCACATCGATCCCGTTATGCGCGCGCTATTTGCTAACCCAACTTACGCCAAGCTGTTAGAAATTACCGGCAACCGTCAGGAAATCATGCTAGGTTACTCTGACTCTTGTAAAGACGGCGGCATACTCGCCTCTGGCTGGAACCTCTATCAAGCACAACAACAAATCACTGCGCTGGCACGTGAATACGGTATTGAGCTACGTCTATTCCACGGTCGTGGCGGCACCATTGGTCGCGGTGGTGGCCCAACTCATGATGCCATCCTATCTCAACCAGAAGACACCGTGCATGGTCAAATTAAATTCACTGAACAAGGCGAGGTGCTTTCATCCAAGTACAGTAACCTTGAAACCGCCAGCTACGAACTCAGTATGGGCGTAACCGGTCTAATGAAAGCCAGTCGCAGTTTGATTGTACCGCCAGAAGCACACAATGAAGACTATTTGTCTATCATGAATGAGCTTGCTGCCAGTGGTGAAGATACTTATCGTGAACTCATTATAGATACTGAAGGTTTTATGGATTACTTCTATGAAGCCACACCGGTTACTGAAATTGGTTTACTGAATATTGGTTCACGCCCTTCACACCGTAAGAAAGCGGATCGTTCAATGAGTTCTATTCGTGCTATTCCGTGGGTGTTTGGCTGGGCGCAATCACGTCACACCCTGCCAGCCTGGTATGGCATCGGTAGCGCTGTTTCAAAATGGCATGGCAACGATCCAAAGCGTATAGAAATATTACAGGATATGTATAAGAACTGGCCCTTCTTCCAAGCACTAATGAGTAACACGCAAATGGCGCTCTATAAAGGCGATATGCATATTGCCTCCGAATATGCAGAACAATGTGCCGACAAGGATCTTGCTAAAAAATTACATGGAAAAATCAATCTTGAATACACCAGCACCGTTGACCAGGTTAAATTAATCGCTGGCGTTGATGGTTTAATGGAAGAGTCGCCTGCACTGGCAGTATCACTGCAACGTCGTAGCCCTTATCTTGATCCACTAAACCACATTCAAACCACCTTACTTGAAAGAAGTCGTGATGAATCACTAAGTGAAGAAGAACGTGAAGAATGGCGTAACCCTTTGCTAAGAACTATTAATGCTATTGCCCAAGGTATGCGTAATACAGGCTAAGAAGATTATTTTTTGTTAGGCACTCGTATTACACTGCGTAAGATTGTGGTTCGAGCTCTTCTTCTCTCAGTATTCTTAGCTCTTTTGAAGTGGAAGCACTAATACGAACACGATTCGCCTGTGCATCCAGTATCGTTAATTCAATCTGCTCGCCTGATGAGGTTTCAATGATAAGCGCCTCACCGATCCGTCTGGTTAGAATATTCATAATGGTCTCCATCCCGTATGACTATCAATCAGACTATATCGCCTGATTCCAGCAATTGGTATCAGTCACGAACGACTTGTTTTGTGGGATGGGGCTTACATGCTCGTAAGCCAATAATAGCCTGTATTTAATACTCAACCGGCAGCATTTCCAGAATCTTACAGCCAACCGCATAGCTTGTTTCAGGGACTATCTCTTCGATATGAATAACTTCAACCTTGGCGTGAAAAGGTAAGGTGATCCCGGTTTTACCCGGTTCGATACGGATACTCAGCTGTTGGGCTTCTGATAACTCGTGACCGGTGTGAAACTGCAGCCCGGTGGCGCTTAAATCTTTTACGTGCACAATAAATGTGTCACTGCTATCGGCTAATTTAACAGTCGCATCACTGTCTATATTCATGCGGTGAAAATCACGTTTTTCTACTGAATCAACCATTTACATCAATGCCTCTTATTCTTATTAGCCCATCTATACGGTAGCTTTAGAGACTGTAACGGCCAAACTCAGGCAACCTGAACAGGAATTGTATTGCGGGTATGCGTAATGGTGTTGTTTTCATCGAGGTAAACCAGTTTTGGTTTAAAATTAACCAATTCTTGCTGATTAAGGACAACATAGCTGCAAATAATAATGCGATCACCAGGATTGGCTTTATGTGCAGCCGCACCATTCACGGAGATAATGCCAGAACCCTCTTCAGCACGGATAGCATAGGTCGTAAAACGCTCGCCATTGGCAACATTATAAATCTGAATTTGTTCATATTCATGAATGCCGGCGGCTTCGAGTAAGCGGCCATCAATCGCGCATGAACCTTCGTATTCAACTTCAGAGTGCGTCACGCAAGCCCTGTGGAGCTTACATTTGAGCATCGTCGTTTGCATGGAACACCCTTTCTTTAACCGTAATAATAAAGCCCGCCTGATGCGAGCTGGTGCGTATTATCCAATGTTAATGCGCTGTATTCAAATCAAGCTTATAAGCTATTGATATTATTAATCTTACATCCAATAATCAGGCAGAAATCGTACATTGCAGGTTATCAATTAGGCGTGGTTTACCCAGATATGCTGCTGCCAAAATAATGAAATCACGGGTTTTTTCGGTCGGTTTCGTCAGGTTAGGCCGTAAAATCTGTACATAATCAACCTTCCAGCCTGTTTTATTCAGCGCACGTGTCGCTTCATCACACAAGTCATCATAATCACGCCTACCTGTGCGTAATTGCGCCGCAATCGACTGCAAAACATGGTGCAAACGAGAAGCTTGGTGCCGCTGTGAGTCTGTGAGGTACTGGTTACGGGAACTCATCGCCAAACCATCATCTTCACGTACCGTGGGTGCTGCCATGATCTTAATCTTTAAACCCAATTCATTGATAAGCCAGCGAATCACCTCTAACTGCTGAAAATCTTTACTGCCGAACACCGCAATATCCGGTTTCACCATATCAAACAACTTTGCGACCACCGTTGCTACCCCATCAAAGTGACCGGGCCTATCTTTACCACAAAGTTTATTATTGAGCTGCTCGGGCACGTGGATATCACTGCTTACGTCATTGCCATACATCACATCAACCGTAGGAAGAAAGACAAGATCTGCGCCCCTCGCCGCCAATAGCTCACAATCTTTTTGCTGCGTACGTGGATAGCGTTCAAGATCTTCATCCGGTGCAAATTGAGTGGGGTTAACAAAAATACTCACCACACATCGATCAGCGTTAGCCTTTGCCATGTCAACCAATTGCAAATGCCCTTCATGCAAATTGCCCATTGTCGGCACAAAGGCAATACGTTCACCGGCATCACGCCAGCATTGAATCGCTGCGTGTAATGACTCAACATCATGGATTTGCTGCAAAGACGAACTCATTGATAGCTGTGTTCAAGCGCAGGGTATTTATGTTGTTTCACTGCATCAACATAAGCACGAATCGCTTTATCAATACCGGAATGTTCTGCCAAAAAGTTTTTTACAAATTTAGCTTTATGCCCACGACTAATACCTAACATGTCATAGGTCACAAGAACCTGACCATCACAATCCACACCCGCACCAATACCAATAACCGGAATTGTTAACGCCTCAGTAATTAATTTACCCAGTGAAGCCGGTATACATTCCAATACCAACATTGCTACCCCTGCATGTTGCAAGGCTTGCGCATCATTAAGAATACGTGTTGCACTCTTCTCATCACGACCTTGTACTTTATAACCACCCAGTTCCTCTACCGACTGAGGTTCAAGACCAAGATGACCACAAACAGGTATACTGTGTTTCACCAACATGGCGACGTTTTCAAGTTGCGACTGCCCACCTTCCAGCTTCACCATTTGCGCACCACCTTCATTCACTAAACGAAGTGCGTTATCCAGTGTTTGTTGTGGCGTGGAGTAACTCTGGTATGGCAGATCAGTAATAATGTAACTGCGTTGACTGCCTCGTGCCACATTGGCGCTATGATAAATCATATCGTCCATACTAACTGGCAAGGTACTGTCGTGACCTTGAATAACCATCCCCAGCGAATCACCTACAATAAATGCATCAACACCATTTTCGTCCAGCAAACTGGCAAAACTTGCATCATAGGCTGTCAGCACAGCGATCTTTTCACCCTGTGTTTTCATCGCCTGAATAGTTTCGATACTTAAACGACTCATGATTAAAGCTCAAAGGGCTGCGGGTTAAAATAATGTCGGCCACTACGAATAGTCTGTACCTGTTCGAGCAACAGTTCATAGTCCTGAGTACTCTCGACCAAATCTATTTCTGAGGCATTCACAATTAGTAATGGCGCTGCATTATATTGATAAAAGAAACTCGTGTAACCATCAACCAGTCGCTGTAAATAGGCCGAGGAAATACGTTTTTCAGCATCAATACCACGCTTGTTAATACGCTGCAGCAATACATCAACTGGTGCTTGTAGGTAAATAACCAAATCTGGTATTGGCGCGTCGATCGTCATATTGGCATAGACTTGTTCGTATAAATCAAACTCATCGTCTTGTAAGGTCAATTCTGCAAAAAGGCGATCTTTTTCTATTAAAAAATCAGCGACACGTACTGGTCTGAAAAGATCGTGCTGACGAAGCTCCTGCATTTGTTTGGCACGTTGAAATAGGAAAAAAAGCTGGGTTGGTAGGGCCGCTTCACCGGGTTTTTTATAATAGCGTTCAAGAAAGGGGTTCTCGTCTGCGCCTTCTAGTAATAACTCACTATCAAACGAGCGCGCCAGACGCTTTGCCAGACTGGTTTTACCCACACCAATCGGCCCTTCTACAACAATAAAATCTGGTCTTGAGCTATTCATAATCAAGTCAAATCATTAACAATGCATAGTGTAACGTGTTTCATAGGCTTATGCGTCCACTAGACCGACTGTTCAAACGGGATTTTTTCTAACAACATTTTCTGGCAAGATGCCAAGCAGTTAGAAAGCTTACCCTGACCAGGAATTTCCAGCTCGGTAGCTATTTCTGCCAAAGGCACCAGCACAAAATCACGTTTACACATTTCAGGATGAGGTACTATCAGCCGTTCGCTGCTCATGATGTTATCATCAAAAAGCAGGATATCTAGATCAAGTGTTCTAGGCTGCCAGCGTCGTTCGCCACGAACACGCCCTTGCGCAAACTCAATTGCCTGTAATTGATCAAGCAAACTAAACGGATCGAGTTCTGTTTTAATTGCCACGACCGCATTCACATAATCAGGTATTGCGTCATCACCATTCAAGGTTAATGCCTGACTACGATAAAATGAAGAACAAGCGACCAGCTCTGATTTAGGCAATCGCTTTAGCGCTTCTATTGCATTGACGAGTTGCTGTGCGGGTTCATTTAAGTTGCTGCCTAACCCAATATAACTAATCGCTTTAGGCATCGGACTGTCGAGGTTTAGATTTTCGCTTGCCACGGCGACGGCCTTTTTTATTTTCATTCGGTAACAACATTGACTCACGACCGGCCTTATCGCAGTCCTGAATTTTAGTCCACCACTCGGCATAGTCGGCCAAGCTATCATCCGCTATAGAACGAATTAACAAGAAATCATAAGCTGCACGAAAACGCGGATGTTCAAGCGTGCGCAAAGCACGTTTACCACTTCGATTCATTAAGCGCGCTTGCAGTACAAATATTTCTTTCACCATAATTGCGAATCGTCTGGGTACCGATACTGCCTGACGTTGCCGACCAAATACTTTATCAGTTGCTGCTTGTATCGCCTGAATAGCTGGCATGCCCTGTTCAAGCATCGGTGCCATGGCTTCCTGCATCGGCTCCCATAACATTGCGGCGAATAAAAATGCCGGCGTGACCGGTTTTCCGGAGGCTATGCGTCGGTCGGTGCTTTTAAGTGCTTCACAGATCAATGTATGAGGAAAGCCTTCTGCCTCTCTACCCAAAATAACTTCCGTTTGCGGGAACAACGGCGCAAACAAGCCATAATGACGCAAACTCTCAAACGTTTGCAAAGCCTGACCAGCATGAAACAGTTTCAAAATTTCTTCAAACAAACGAGCTGGTGAAATCTCTTTGAGTAAATTGGCTAATTCAAAAATAGGCGCTTCGGTTTTTTCTTCAATACGCATGCCCAGTTTTACCGCAAAACGTACTGCGCGTAACATACGTACAGGATCTTCATGATATCGTTCCGTCGGTTCACCGATTAATCGCAGAACACCGTGCTTTAAATCCTCATAACCGTTGACGTAATCAATCACCGAAAAATTATGAATATCGTAATACAGCGCATTGACCGTAAAGTCGCGCCGCCATACATCTTCCTCGATCGAGCCAAAGGCATTGTCTCGTATAATGCGACCATTCTCGACGTGAACATCATCGCCTTCTGGTTCCAGATTGGCGCGAAATGTTGCCACTTCGATGACATTGCGACCATAACCCACATGCGCAAGACGAAAGCGACGTCCTATCAAACGACAATTACGAAAAGTATCTTTTACTTCCTCCGGACTCGCATTGGTAGCAACATCAAAATCCTTAGGCTCACGACCTAATAATAAATCCCGTACACCACCACCAACCAGACAGGCCTGATAACCTGCTTTTTTCAGGCCATACAGCACCTTAACTGCCTGCTCGCTCATATTAGAACGAGAAATACAATGATCTGAACGGGGTATTATGGTCGGGGTTATTTTTGCCAAAACTTGTTAGATAGCCTGTTATGTCTGTTTATGGGCAAAATGCCACTTTTATTATGCTAATCATAGCACTAATGGCCAGCGCTCAGCACTTTATAAGCGAAACATCTAAAGTTACTGGCTCAAGTGTCGCTAACTTGCTGTAGATAGGTAAATACTAGCCGCTTACTGGAATCTGGTTTATGAGTCGACAACATCTTATTTTATATGGAACATTTCTGGCCATCCTGATTGTAGCTGACGGTCTGTTTATCTGGCAATTTGAGCTTGACGTCTTGGGGATGCTGTTACTGGTTGCCAAAGACATCGCCATTATCGTCGCGATAAAGAAAATATTTCATATTACACTCAGTCAATACTTTGCCGTGTTTACAGACAACATCATTGATAAACAGACCAAACAAATTGATTTGACCGTTCGTTTGCCAAAAGAAAACAGCCCAGATAAAGGCATCAGTGATACATTTAATAACAGTATTGAACATACGCATAACGCTGTTATCGATATTGAAGCATCTGTTAGCCGACTCGTCCCTATGTCAAAAGAACTGGCTGATACCTATAGTAGCACAACCCAAAAAACCCTCATGCAAACCAATTACAGTAAATCTGTTGCCGATGCGATGGAAAGAATGCATATGGCTAGCACAACGGTTTCAAGCGATATAACGCAAATTAATACAGCTGTCGTCAGCAGTAATGAATACGTAACGAGTTGTCGTGACGCGGTCGATAGCACCGTAAAAAGTATTCATACCGTATCAGACAATATGCAGCGTGCTACCGGTGAACTTGAAAAGCTGAAACAGGCGAGCGAGGAAGTAAGTACCGTTATTGAAGTTATCAATAGCATTGCGGAACAAACCAACCTATTGGCATTGAATGCCGCAATTGAAGCTGCACGCGCAGGAGAAATGGGTCGAGGCTTTGCCGTCGTCGCCGATGAGGTACGAACCTTAGCAGAACGAACCCGTGTTTCAACATCTGAAGTACGAGAAAATATAGAACGCATTCAATCACAAACCAATGAACTCGTTTCATCCATGAATGATGGTCGAGAGTCAACAGAAGAAACCGTACAACGTTCAGAAGACTCTCGGAAACAACTTGATGGTATCTTTAATGCTGTTGAAGCTATTCAGATTGCTGCTGACAAGATCAATACTTCAATTGACATACAAACCACAGCGGCTAATGACACAAAATCATCTATTGAGGGTTTGGTTGAATTAAACAAGGATGCTCTGGAAAGCACTCATATACACGGCGTATCTCAACAAGACCTTCATAACTTAGCTAAAGTATTAAAGGAAAAAATATCTGTTTTTGCATTGAACAGAACTCAATGGAATGAGAATTTACGCTCCACTCGACGTGAACAAGAAGCTCCTCAAGAGAGTATTGAAATCGAAAAGGTAGAAGATGACGTCGAATTGTTTTAGCTGTGCTATATTCCCTGCCTGAAATACAGGCAACCTTACGACGAAGCAATGACAAAACCCAAACAAAACAATCAACTCCCGACAGCAGGATTCCTTAGACGCTTAGGCGCACTCATTTACGATACTCTATTACTCATGGCGGTGATCGTCATCGCAGGCTTTGTTGCATTACCCTTTACTGGAGGCGAAGCGCCTAGCCCTGGCAACCCTTACTACCAAACTTATTTATTTGTTTTAAGTTATCTCTTCTTTGCCTGGTTCTGGACTCGTGGAGGACAAACGCTGGGCATGCGGGCCTGGCGACTACGTGTTCAAAATGAAGATGGTAGCGCTATCAGTTGGAGTCAATCTTTACTAAGATTCATGGCTGGCGTTACTTCGTTTATCTTATTAGGGCTTGGGTTCTATTTAACTAAAAATGAACCAATGTCTCCGCTTTATTTTGCAGGTATCGCTTCATGGATAGTTTTTGTTATCAGTTATTGCTGGATGTTATTCGATAAGAATAAACTCGCCTGGCAGGATCATTTTTCTGCCTGTAAAGTCGTTGAACTCCCCAAGCTTAATAAAAAGTCATCTTAATAACGTTAATGGTTAAATTCTTCGAATCATAAAAACCGCCAAAGCAAAGAAAATCAGGGCAGGCAAACTAGCACTAAGCAGCGGTGGTATATTATAAATAATCCCAATATTGTTAAAGCCTTGGTTGAAAAGGAAGAAACCTAAACCAACCAAAAAACCATAAAAAATACGCTGCCCGACACTCACCGATCGCAATGGGCCGAAAATAAACGGCACCGCCAATAACATCATCACAGCAATAGAAAGTGGCAGCACTAAACGTGACCAAAATGCGAGTTCGTAACGATCTGCATCCTGCCCATTATCTTTTAAATAACGGTAATAACCGTACAGATCGCGTACCGATAACTGCAATGGATTAACAACAATCAAACTAATTAAAGCTGGACTCAATAGGGAGTCCCAATGTGCACTTTCAAAGCTGCGTGTCTTGATTCCAGTTACGGTTATTTCACTCTGACTCAGTCCATTCAGAATCCATTGTCCATTATTATAAACAGCCTTGTCTGCGTGAGTTGTCGTGCGCAGTTGATGCTCGTCATCAAACTCATAAATATAAATATCACTAATATCACCGCCTGGACTAATCCCCCGGATATTAAGAAAACTTCTTGCATCACGTGACCAAAAACCATTAACTGTTTTTAATGCCGTTTGCTTAGCTAACATTTGTGAACGACGTGACTCGGCAAATTGTTCCGCAGGTGGAACAACAAACTCGGATAACAACATCAACCCCAAAATCAAAATAAAACCGGCTTTTAATACTGATGCTGATATTCTCAACAGTGAGACACCGGCAGCACGCATCACAACCAATTCACTTTGATTTGCCAATGCGCCTAAACCCGTTATTGCACCAAGCAATGCTGCCACAGGAAAAAACTCAACGATATGTGACGGCGTTGTTAACAACAGATAAATTAACATCTCGGTTTGATCGTAATTACCCGTTCCTACCGAGTTAAGCTCACGCACCAAACGAAAAAAAGCATCCAATGCAATTAAAACCATTAGCACTAAAGCGATATTTCTGAAAACAGCAACACCAATATAACGGTCGATAATTCTCATGCTGACGTGCCTCTTAACCATGGCACACGATCATTAAGCCAATTCGATTGCCCTCGTGTTTGCCACATCACCATCGCAACGGCTACCAACAATAGCAATACTGGCAACCACCACATACCGATGAAAGGGGTCAGCTTACCTCGGCCAATCCAGTTATAGGTCGCACCAAACAAACTGTTATAAATGACATAAATAAATACGGCCGTGAATAAGCGACCATACTGACCTTCACGAGGGTTGACCCGACTCAAGGGCACCGCCAGCAACATCAATGCGACCGTCGCAAACGGCACAATAATACGTGACTGTAATTCAGCCGTATCTCGTAAACTTGGTGAGGACCATAAAAACGGCGTTGTTTTTGCAGAACGACGTACTGAGGTGGTATCAACACTTTTTTCTTCTACGCGAACAGCATGTTTACCAAACTGAGTAATACGGTAATCATCCTGACCAGGTTCGCCCTCATAACGGTAACCATTCACCATCACCATGAATTCATCACCGGTGTTTTCATCGATATAGCGATACCCTGTCTCTGATGAAAGTACCGTTTTACGACTGTTATTACGTGTTTGAACAAAGACATTTTTAAGTTCACGTTGATCCTCCGAGAGCTCTTCCACGTACATGATCAAACCGCCATCACGCGATTCAACAAAACGCCCCGCTGCCAGTAAACTAAGCTCTGAACGGTTTTCCGCAGAATGGCGAATATTGTCAACTTTGGCCGATGCCCACGGTGACAGATAAAGTGAACAGCCCGCATTAATAATGAATAATACCGGTGCAATAACCATCAGAAAACGCGTTAATTTAGCCTGACCAATGCCGCTTGCTGTCATGGCGACCATTTCATGATCCCGGTATAAACGGCCAAACGCCAATAACACCGAGAAAAACACCGCTAATGGAAGAATCGTGTCAATATTCTTTAGTAATTGGAGGGACAGCAATGTCAAAACAAGCTCAGCCGGCAATGTGCCTGCCGCGACGTCCGCCAGAACGCGAACAAAGCGTAAACTAAAGAAAATCAGCAGCACCACAACCATCACTGCCAGCAGTGTTATGGCCATTTCTTTAAGTATATAACGCTGTATTATCACGTAAAATCAACCAAATCTCATAAAACGCCGCAAAAACCTAATTTTTCTAGTGGACAATCAGGCCATTTTAAACCATATTATCAGTAACTCGTCACTCAGCGCGCTTTTAATAAGGCTCGCGACAAGTCACACAAACACATAGTACACATATCAGCCGACAGATTCAGCCTGATATAAACAGGAGTTAGTATGGAATTCAGTATTAAAAGTGGTCATCCCGAAAAACAGCGTAGTGCCTGCATCATTGTCGGTGTTTTTGAACCACGCCGACTTTCTGTAGCCGCTGAACAACTCGACCAAATCAGCGATTCCTGGCTATCTAATCTTATTCGTCGCGGTGATATTGAAGGTAAAAGTGGGCAAACACTATTACTGCATAATGTGCCCAAAACACTCTGCGATCGTGTGCTACTAGTGGGTTGTGGTAAAGAACGTGAATTCAATGATGCCGCCTATCGCAAAGCCTGCGCTACTGCCGCGAAAACCGTTAACGAAAGTGGTGCCATGGATGCAGTGAGTTTCTTACCAGAACTAACGGTGAAAGGCCGCGATGCCTACTGGAAAGTGCGTCAAGCAATCGAGGCTTCTAAAGATGCACTGTACAGCTTTGATGAATTAAAAAGTGATACTGGTAATGAACGTCGCCCATTACGAAAATTAGTTTTATCTGTGAGCAGTCGTCGTGACTTACCGGCTGCTGAACAAGCCCTCATTGACGGCCATGCCATTGCTAATGGTGTTGAAGTGGCCCGCCGGCTTGGCAACCTTCCTGGTAATATTTGTACGCCGACCTACCTTGCTGAGCAAGCCATTGAACTGGGCAAACAACATGACAACTTAACCGTTAATGTCCTTGAACAAAGCGACATGGAAGAACTCGGTATGGGATCACTGCTCTCCGTTGCCAAAGGTAGTCGCGAAGCACCCAAGTTAATTGCCATGGAATACAACGGTGCTAACGATAATAGCCAGCCACATGTCTTCGTTGGTAAAGGTATTACCTTTGATTCAGGTGGCGTCTCAATCAAGCCATCACCCGCAATGGATGAAATGAAATTTGATATGTGTGGTGCAGCCAGTGTTATCGGGCTAATGAATACGGTTACTGAACTAAAGCTACCTATCAACGTTGTCGGTATTGTGCCTAGTTGTGAAAACATGCCCGATGGCTTAGCCAATAAACCGGGTGATATTGTTACCAGTATGGCAGGCATCACCATTGAAGTATTAAATACTGATGCTGAAGGCCGCTTAATTCTTTGTGATGCACTGACCTATAGTGAACGTTACAACCCCGCTACCGTCGTCGATATTGCCACTCTCACCGGCGCCTGTGTGATTGCTCTGGGTTCACATGCAACAGGCTTACTGGGTAATCACCGTGGTCTGGCTAATGATCTACTTAACGCTGGCAAGTTTACCGGCGATCGCGCCTGGGAAATGCCCTTGTGGGATGAATATCAGGAACAACTAAAAAGTAACTTTGCCGACATTGCCAATATCGGTGGCCGTGAAGCCGGTACCATTACCGCGGCCTGCTTCCTGTCACGTTTTACCAAGAAACTAAACTGGGTTCATCTAGATATTGCCGGTGTTGCCTGGAAAGGTGGTGCTGCCAAAGGGGCAACCGGTCGCCCTGTGCCAATGATGACGCAATACCTGCTCGACAAAATTGCCAGCAGGAAGTAATTCGTGACCCAGGTTGATTTTTATCTGACCCAAAGCAGCCAACAACAACATGCCCTTGTCACTGCATGCCGACTTGCAGAAAAAGCATCTAAACAAGGGCACCATGTTTTTATCCATGCGGACGATGAACCACAAGCACAACAGCTGGATAAATTGCTCTGGACATTCAAACAAACCAGTTTTATTCCGCATCGTATTATTGAGTCGGATACCGGGACTGATTCAAACGATAAGGTTCTGATTGGCCACAACCACGATCCTGAATTTGAACATGATGTGATGATCAATTTAGCGACAACGATCCCTGACTTTTTCTCACGTTTTAAGCGTGTCGCAGAAATCGTCAGCGGTAATGAGGAACAGCGTCAGCAAGCCCGGCAACGCTTCAAGTTTTATCGTGATCGTGGCTATGAACTAAATACCCATGAATTTAAAGACTAAATAACAGCTGTTCAAAGTGCGACATCGCTCACAGAACAAGGAAAATAGTTAGCGCACACTGCAGGACCTGGTTATGACAAAAGGACTGCATCATGGACTCTTTCTCACCACCTATAGCACCCGACTCGCTCGAGAGTGTACTAAGCTCTCTTCAGAATTTGCTTGATCATAACCAGCAACTTCCGCAGCACACACTGCTCAATACCAGCGCACCTCATTACGCAATTCATGAGCCTTTTAGTAACCAACAGGCAGAGCAATATGATGATCCACTCATCCTCGAAGAAATTGCGCCGAGTCCGGTTCATGAGGTCACGGCAAGAAACATTCCCGTGCTCAAAAATGTTGTGCATCGTTCACCATACATCCAGAAAGCCGCGGCTACACCTGCGGTTGATATGGAAAAAACCCTTAAAGAACTCAAAGCCGAGTTAAGCGATATCGTCTCAGATATCATGCTCGATGCACGCGAACACCTGCAGGGGCAGGATGCTGATAGCCAGGAAGTCATGGAAACCAGCCTAAAACGCTTCCTTGATGACTTAACTTCCCGCCTACCACGCTAAATCGTCTGTTTTTGCTGCCGGGATGCCTGTCATTCCGGTATAATGCGCGGCTGAAACACTGGCATTGCCAGTTCCACCAAGCCAAAATGACGATTTAGATAATGGACAAGACTTACCAACCGCAAGACATCGAACAACGCTGGTACGACCTGTGGGAAAGCCGAGGTTATTTCGCCCCTCAGGATAGCAACGATACCGATCAAGCCCCCTACTGTATTATGATTCCGCCACCCAATGTCACGGGTAGCTTACACATGGGCCATGCTTTTCAAGACACCATTATGGATGCGCTGACCCGCTTCCATCGTATGCGCGGCGATAAAACACTTTGGCAAGCCGGCAGTGATCATGCCGGTATCGCAACACAAATGGTGGTTGAACGTCAGCTGGCTGCTGATGGTAAAACACGTCATGACTTAGGCCGTGAAGCATTTCTTGAAAAAGTCTGGGAATGGAAAGGCGAATCCGGCGGTACCATTACTAAGCAATTACGTCGCATGGGTGCATCACTGGATTGGTCACGCGAACGCTTCACTATGGATGACGGCTTGTCCGAAGCAGTGCGCGAAGTCTTCGTTCGTTTACACGAAGAAGGTCTAATTTATCGCGGTAAACGACTCGTTAACTGGGATCCGGTACTACACACTGCTGTGTCTGATCTGGAAGTCATTTCAGAAGAAGAAAATGGGCACATGTGGAGTATGCGTTACCCACTAACCGATGGCAGTGGTCATGTTGTGGTCGCCACCACCCGTCCTGAAACTATGTTGGGTGATAGCATGGTGGCCGTGCATCCCGGTGATGAACGCTACCAACATTTAATTGGCCAACAAATCACCTTGCCATTAAGTGGTCGCAAGATCCCCATTGTTGCCGATGATTATGTTGATCCTGAATTCGGTTCTGGTTGCGTAAAAATAACGCCCGCACATGATTTTAATGATTACGGTGTTTGGCAAAATCATCGTGATGAACTGGCACTACTGAATCAGCCTAATGGCGGCTTAATTAATATCTTTACCATTGATGCACACATCATTGGTGGTGACGATGAACATGCCGAACTAATACCCGCAGAATACCAAGGCCTGGAACGTTACGTGGCGCGTAAAAAAATCATTGCTGATCTTGATGCCGCTGGTTTATTAGAAAATATCGATGACCACAAGCTTATGGTGCCTCGCGGTGATCGCAGTGGTACGGTAATTGAACCATTATTGACTGATCAATGGTTTGTAAAAGCCGGCCCGCTTGCCAAACCCGCTATCGAAGCCGTTGAAAACGGCGACATCAAGTTTGTACCAGACAACTGGAAAAACACTTACTTCGAATGGATGCGAAATATTGAAGACTGGTGTATTAGCCGCCAAATCTGGTGGGGACACCGTATTCCCGCCTGGTATGACGAAGAAGGAGATGTGTATGTCGGTCGCAGTGAGGCAGAAATTCGTGAAAAGCATAACCTCGGTGCCGAAGTAAAACTCACCCAAGACGAAGACGTGCTTGATACCTGGTTCTCGTCCGCACTCTGGCCTTTCTCTACACTCGGTTGGCCAGAAAATACCGAGGCCGTTAAAACTTTTTACCCCACCAGTGTACTGGTAACCGGGTTCGACATTATTTTCTTCTGGGTTGCCCGCATGATTATGATGGGTCTGAAGTTCATGGACGAAGTCCCGTTCAAAGAAGTTTATATCCATGGTCTGGTTCGCGATAGTCACGGCCAGAAAATGTCGAAGTCTAAAGGTAATGTACTTGATCCGCTGGATCTCATCGACGGCATTGAACTGGAAGATCTGGTTAGCAAACGACTCAAAGGGCTCATGCAGCCAGACATGGCGAAAAAGATCGAAAAAGCCACTCGCAAAGATTTTGCAGAGGGCATTCCCTCCTTTGGTACCGATGCACTGCGTTTCACCTTTGCTGCGCTGGCCTCAACCGGGCGTGATGTAAAGTTTGATTTAAACCGTATTGCTGGTTACCGCAATTTCTGTAACAAACTTTGGAATGCCGCACGCTATGTACTAATGAATACCGAAGGCAAAGATACCGGCATTGAAAATAGCAACGTTGAGTTAAACCGTTTCGACCGCTGGATTATTTCTCGCCTGCAACAAGTAGAACAAGAAGTTATTGACTCAATAAACAGTTACCGCCTTGACCATGCTGCACAGGCACTTTACGACTTTACCTGGAATGAATACTGTGACTGGTATCTGGAATTATCTAAATCAGTCTTACAATCTGATTCAAGTAGCGAAGCGGCGCAACGCGGTACTCGCGGCACATTAGTACAAGTGCTGGAAACACTATTACGCTTAGCGCACCCCATCATTCCTTACATCACTGAAGAAATTTGGCAACGTATTGCGCCTCTAGCGGGCAAAGATGGCGACACCATTATGTTGCAGAACTATCCAACACCGAACGCCGAGCTGATTGATGAAATCGCCATTCATGAAACCGAGCTGGTGATGTCACTCAATAAAGGGGTACGCCGAATTCGTAGTGAACGCGACATTAAACCAAGCAAACCACTTGCCGTCATTGTGCAAAACCTTAATAGCGCCGAACAAGCCGTGCTCCAAGAGTCAGCGAATTCCAGTATGAACATTAGCCGCATTGAATCAATCAATTTTGTTGACAGTGATGCAACATTACCCGAATCTGCCACTGCCTTAGTGGGTGAAAACGGAACGTTACACATTTCACTCGAAGGACTGATTGATAAAGAAGCCGAGTTAAAACGCTTTGAAAAAGAAATCGCCAAAGCGCAACAAGAACTCGACATGCGCCAGAAAAAACTGTCTAACGAAAACTACGTTGCCAAAGCACCCGAGGCCGTGGTGAATAAAGAACGGCAACGCGTTGGTGAGCTGGAGTCAATTCTAAAAAGACTCGATGAAGAAAAACAAAAGATGGCGGCTTTATAAAAATATAATCTAGATCCCTCAATAAACGGGATCCCTTGACCGAAGCGACAGCCTGAAGGTAGAGCGAAGAACATAAGATATTGAATAAATAACAATTATTTCATTTAGGGCGAAAACGCCTAGTATCACACCTTATTTTTTATGGAAGAATGAAGGCCAAGCAAATGAAAACAATGGAATTGTTTCTTCTCCTATACGCAAAATCACCGAATTGGTGCGTACTATATGGCGTTTATGCCCCCTATATATAGTTATGTGTGAACTGAAATAATGGAAAGCAGCCCAAAATATAGCAGAGCTACAATAATTCAATGTGAAATAGCTATAAAGTCGTTTCTTCTTTCTGGCGTTTTCATTCTTTACCTTGGTCCAGTATGGCTAGGAAGTGAAAAAAGCTTATTTGAGAATGCAGTTGGGTTCTTTGCTGCTCTTTTGTGCACAATATTGGTATTTGTTCAAGTAATGCATAAACTGTTCATGAGAATGTTTTTGTTGGCTTTGCTTTTGTTCGGGGCAGCTGTTGCCATGGAATTATATTAGTGAAAACACATAACAAATCACTCAGCATGGTCGCGCTAACGCGCGCCAGCTCAACCGTTATATTTCCGAGTTACCCATAAAAAGCATTGGGGTTAAACTGTAATTATTTCTACTATTACAGTTTTTTACTTTAACCCCAATGAAACCCCATCTTTGCAATGCTAAGTCAAGTTTCTAGACTCTTAGATATGTTTATTATAATTTAAAGTGTGCTGTAATAAATTTGCTCAGTGTCTTCTTTGTTTGCTTATATGCGCTTTCGTTAAATGCAATGGTTGGCCCATGTTCCACACATGGATCGGCATAGTTAAATCGCTTACCGGTCTGTGCATTGACAATTTTTCCGCCAGTAGTCTCAGTCAACACGCATTTGCGCGTTGTTTGTGCTTTTTTCAAAACAATAGGCTTGACCAGTTTTTTGTAGTCGTAGACATGATGTGCGCCGGCATATTCATGTAATACGATGTTCTTACCATTGCTCTTTAACTGGTTGGCGTAACTGCGGCAAGAGGCAACGGGGTTGTAATTATCGGCAGCACCGTGAAAGATCCGTACGGGTTTGTCCGCAATATTCTCGTTATCCTTGTAGCGTGTTCCGCATGCCGGGTAGAAAGCCAGATAGGCAGAAAATTCGTTGCCTGAACCCGTACCCTGCAACTCTTGGAAGCGCTTCATGCTCGAATAGAGCGTGACCTGCCCACCACGGGAAAAACCCATTATCGCGATGCGCGTTTTATCGATCTTTTTTTGTTTCGCCAATACATCGAGAGCGCGGTAGGCATCAACGATTTGCGCCAGGCGACCTAGCTGGCTTTGGTCATTATTGACCTTGTAAAGACCGCGGCCGGTGAAGCTGTCCAATATAAACGTGGCAATACCTATTTTGTTCAGTTCTTTAGCCCAGTCATCAACATAACCTGAAATGCCGCCCGAGCCATGGACTAGCAGGACTGCCGGGTATTTTTTCATTTTCTTACGCGGATAGCGCAGCTCACCCGAGAGGGTAACCGGGATGCCGCCTTTGGTGCCTGCTAGAAACTGCTGGTCAGTAAGAGTTTTTGAATCGAAGACATGTAACTCGATTCTGCCGACTTCATCATCGGCTCTTAAATGTTGGGACGTGGACAACATCAAGATGATGAAAGATGTTGCCATGATGATAAGGTAGGTTGTCGATTGCTTGAGTTTGTTTTTGAGTATGTGATTGTTCATGGTGATTTCCTCCTGGTTTGTTTGTGCGAAAAGTATCCGCCTACTTGTCTGTGTAGTCCCGATGGAACAACGAAGGAAAAACGAAGGAAAATTAACGCATATAATTCAAAGTGTTAAAAATGGTATTATCTGCCTTTGGTTATCACGTAGAATCATATTGAATGTGGTTTGGGTATAAAAGTGGATAATAAACGCTTTTTAATTGACGATTGGCTGGTCTCGCCGGCTGAAGGTACGCTCAGCCAGGGCGATGTGATCATACGTCTCGAACCCAAGGTCATGGAGGTACTAAGTTATTTCGCCTCACGCCCCAGAGAGGTCATCACCCGTGAAGAACTGGAGCGAGATGTCTGGCATGGTGCCCTGGTTGGTTACGATTCTGTCACAGCGACCATTATCAAGTTACGCAAAGCCTTACAGGATAACCCCCGCCAACCCCGCCTGATCGCAACAATACCCAAGCGGGGTTACCAGCTCATCACCGAAGTCGACTATCCCGGAGAGGACTTCGTTGCTAACACCACCCAGCCGTCACAGGCCCGACAGCAGCGTTTTTACCTAAATAAGGTAGCGCTGATTGGGCTTACCGTAGCATTGCTGGCCGGGGTGGGCTGGTTCGTGATGTTAACACCACCGGATATTAAGCCCCCCTCTGTGCTGGTGTTGCCTATTGTTAATATGGAAAGTGATCCAAAGCACGATGTATTTATGGACGGTATTACCGAGGATATTATTACAGATCTGTCTCGCCTGTCGGGGCTAACCGTATTTTCCAGCAGTACCAGTTTCAGTTTCAGGAATAAGCAGGTATCGCCAGAAGCTTTACGTGAAAAACACGCTGTGGATTATGTTCTGAAGGGTAGTGTTCGGCGTTTGAAACAATCACTGCGCGTCAATATGGAATTGATTGATACCGAGACAAATTTAAATGCCTGGGCACAGCGCTACGAACGAGGTATCGATGATGTGTTTGCTATTCAGGATGATATCGCCAATAGCCTGATTGATGCGCTTGCGATCAAACTTACGTCATATGAACAAAAGCGACTGGCAAAACGGGAAACGAATAACCTGCGTGCTTATGACATTTTTCTAGAAGGACAGCGCGTCATGCGGTTTCGTACCCGCCAATCCAATGAGCAGGCGAAGACGCTTTACCGTGAAGCGATAGAAATAGATCCGACTTATGGCCGTGCCTTCGGCGCGCTGGCCTTTTCACTGATCATCGATTATCGACGTGGCTGGACTGATGCTCCCCAGGAAACACTGGATCGCGCGCTGGCACTTGCTGAGCAGGCAGTTACCCTGGACAATTCAGTCCCACAAACGCACTGGATGCTGGGGTTCGTACGATTAATTCGTAAAGAACACGCCAGCGCAGAACATGCGATAACAGAAGCTGTGCGTATTGCACCGAATTATGCTGATGCTTACGCGCTGCTTGGCCTGATCACACTCAACCAGGGAAAACCGCGAGAAGCACTTGAGCACCTTGCTAGGGGTAGGCAACTCAATCCCTATTACACGTGGGAGTACTTACATAATACAGGTCGTGCTCATTACGTGTTAGGTGATTATGCCAAAGCCATTGACTGGCTTGAACGAGCAAAGGAACGAAATGAGAATGTGATTTTTATTAAAATGTATTTGGCCGCCAGCTACCTAAGAGATAATCGACAGGATGATGCCGAATGGGTGGTTGAAGATTTATTGACAACTAATCCGGAACTGACTTTGACGCACATAGAAAACACCTATCCATTGGCAGATAGAGAAGGTATGAAGATATTAATTGACGACCTGAAAAGAGCTGGCTTGCCGAAATAATTCATACAAGGTATTAAAGAAGCGGTAGAGTGTAAAACAAAGAAATTGTACTGAACAACGGAGATGAACCAGAATAAGGCAGAATCAGTTGGGTGAAATGTCAATCGGGCCTGATTGTGATGAAACCTGTATGTTTTGGAAAGTGAAACATAACAAGTCACTCCAACCGACCGCTAACGGGTCGGTTGAGCTTAACCGTTATGTGTTTAAAAAAAGTTAGCGAAAACTAGAAGGAGCTAAGTGTAAGCATGAAAAAACTTTTTATACTATTTATATCACTAACATTTATTGGAATAACCTATCTGGCAATCGAGGGAAGCGAAGTGCAAGAAATTAAAACGGAAATAGAAATATCAGCACCGCCATCAAAAGTATGGGAAATCATAACAGACATTAATAGGTGGCAGGAATGGAGCCCAATTATTAATGCTTCACATGGCGCCACCTCGGTTGGATCGAAACTAAATATAACAATGGTAGGTAAAGAGGAAGGCAAGGATGGTCCGCAATATAATCCAATCATCACTAATCTTAACGAGCAACGTTATTTTCGTTGGCGCGCACACATGCTAGCCGGTTTTATTTTCACAAATGACAAGATTTTTGAGTTAAAAGAAACTGAGTCAGGGACACGATTAACACATACAGAGACATTCAAGGGGTTACTTGCACCGATATTTTGTGGGCAAATGGAGAAAGGTGTGCCTCCAATGTTAAATTCAATGAATACGGCATTGAAGGAATTGGCTGAGAAATAAATTGCGCAATAAAAACGTAACAAGACGCGCACGTGGCATGCTGCACCGCGATGCGGATCGTACCCCACAGTTTAACCGTTAGGCTTCTCGTAAGTTAGGTAACTTTTATAAAATGAATAAGACTTTAGTGTTAACTGGACCGATAGGTGTAGGAAAATCAACGCTCGCTGGTTTACTCAGTAAAGTTTTGGGATTACCTGTTTGCACGTACGACGAAGTTAAAGATAATTATAGATATAAGATAGGCTTGAGCCGCGAGAAAGCGCTAGAAATAAATAAAAATGAAGGTGCTTACGCGATGATTCAATACATGAATGAGTACAAATCTCAAATATTGGAGCCAATAATAAGAGACCACCCCAACCATATTATCGATTTGGGTGCAGGTGCTCACTCGTTTGATGAACCACATCAAATTGACAGAGCAAAAAATGCATTTAACTTAGTGGACGACGTTATACTTTTGATGCCATCAAAGGATTTGGAGATAAACATAAAGTCATTGCCTGGCTTCAAAGAGAATTGGGAAGTAAATACATATTTAATTATGCATCCTACGAATAAATTGTTTGCAACGAAAACTGTTTATACGCACGAAAAAACAGCCGAGGATGTCTTACGTGACACGAAACAATTACTTGAAAGTTAATCCTAACAAGCCCACCCTATTGTCCGCCAAAAGCTGTGCATCGTTTGCTTTTATGAACAACTGAGCTTAATCGTTAGGCATAAATAACACCTTATTTATTGTAATGCGAATGATTATCATTTACAATTGATTCCGCGTTGACATTGTTATTCGCCCCGATGTCTAGGTATCTTTATATATTGGGCGTGGGAGTAACCAAATGAAAAAGTTAGTACTGTTCCTTTTTGCTCTTGCTTTTGTATCGCCAGTTCTGGCAAGTGATGCAGCAAAAGAAGAACCAATTCAACATCTTAAAATAGCAGATGTAACGTCTATGGAAGATGCCAAAAGAATTTTTATTGACAAAACGTCTGAAATTAAGACTTATAAGAAACTTGATGCAGAAAAACTACATCAATTACATATCATCACCTATTCTCTCGAAAAGAGTGTTGCTTATTTTGCTAAAAACCTGAAAAAAGAGAACCGAACACTCGCGAAAGAAATTGCCGTTGTTGTAGAAGATATACATATTGACTCTGAAAATAACCGAGAGGAAAAGACACGACAGCATTTAACAAAGTACTTCAAGTTAGCAGAAGAATTTATCTCAGTGCTTTAGAATACGAGCATGTAGCAATGCCTAACAAGGCAAATTAACTCTTAGACCCAAAAGCGCAGCAAGGGAATGATAAAGATATGGAACAAATCACTCATAGGGTTGGAATCGCCTGCTCTCCTAGTGAGGTATTCGATGCATTAACCACCGATGAAGGGCTTTCTCGATGGTGGACGACTGATACAAAAGGTGCAGGCGATGTTGGGTCAGTTATCGCGTTTCGGTTTAATGGTATGGGGCCAGACTTTGAAGTGGTCGAACTACAAACAGACTCCCTTGTGCGGTGGAGGCATTCGGGAGAAATGCCTGACGCATGGATTGGTACCGAAATATCTTTCCGGCTAAAGAACGATGGAAACCAAACCCATGTACTATTTTCGCATTCCAACTGGAAAGAGCCAACAGATTTTATGGGTCATTGTAGTACCAAATGGGCTGTATTCTTATTGAGTCTTAAGGAAGCATTAGAGACCGGTGAAGGTAAACCATTTCCGAACGATATTCATATTGATCATGATTAGAATATTACCATCTAACAAGACACCAATAATATCGCTCTTACATTATTCACCTTTCCTAGTCTCGCAATGGATACAACAATATGATTCTCCATCATCAGAAGATGATGAGCTCATAACGAAGAAAAAACAAAAAGAACTTGGTCTCAACCACCGCTAACTATGGTAGCTTTATATATATGTCCATAAACACTCATAACGATGAAATATAACTAGACATTCAACATGGAGCTTGTGCTGACGCACCTCCGCAAGCTAAATAGACATAAGTTGCTATAAAAGCAATTCGTATTACGGTATAGAGAAAGTGATATTATGAAAGTCATCGCACCATTATCGGAAGACAGAAAACTGACCCTTGTGCTTAGGGTTGAGTCTGGTTGTCTCGGACCAGATGGCAGTAATCATATTGAAGATTTTTGTCCTGCTGCACAAACAGAAATGAAAAAAATTAATTCAGATTTTATTAACTGGGAAGTGTTACCTAGGTTTGATAGACGTTTACCTGAAATCCAGTACAAGGCAGCTAATAAAACATTAACTCATGAGCAAGCTAAAAAATATCTCGCACTTTTCGACACAAAAATAGATGAATTTGAAGAATATGTTAATGACAAACTGACTACTTTAATTGAACAGTACCTAGGCCACTAAAACTAATCGATATACGTATAATAAACTGAAAAATTTATGACAATAGAGTGCTAATAGATAAACAATATAAAAATGCAAGACCAGGAATTCAAGAGATGCCTTAAACCTTTTAGTAGCGACTTATCATTCCTTAGTTTGTAGCTTGGCCGATCACAAAACTCACCACAAAGTACAGTGTCATAATAAAAACAAACACCATAATAAGGCCTACAATAATCGCTTGCTTGGGTTTTATTTTTTTAACATCTTCATCGTAACCATCACCACGACGTACTCCTAACATTGCCCATAGCACTCCTTTTAAAGTATATAAAAAAGAGGCTTTATTTTCTTTCTGTTGTTCAGTCACCTTGTTAACACCCTGAATAAGTTATTGCGCATTATACTACCCGAGGCTGATCGTCATAGCCAGAAGCAGAATTTCATTCTTGGTATGTAAACATATGTGACTGATAAGCCTTGAGCTCAACATACAGACCATTTTCTTTAATATCATACACGCGTCGCGAATATTTTATCCCGGTTAAATCATCAGTAAGCTCTATGTCTTTACCTTTAAATATATCGGGCAAACATAGTCGGCTCTGACAAAGATGTTCAGAAAAATTAACGACTATAATTTTAGTCTCTAACTTGTTTCTCCAAAACCATGCCAATATATTTTTAAAAGAATCATTCCCATCCCATGCCATAACAGGTGTTAATAATGCCCATCGCCCTGACTGAATCACTGGATTATTGACTATGTTTAATAATTTTTTATAAAAGAGTTTAACTTCAATATCGACTTCTTCACTATGCTCACGGCCTAATTGCACCGGCAGGCGAACCTGTTTACCTTCAAATTGCCCGTCATAATAAAAATGTAGTCCCGGTAAGGTTGATATAACAACAGCTGCTGCCATTGAGGCATCTTTACCTAATGTTGCAACTGCCCGGGGCTCATCATGATTTTCCAAAAACCGCACCGAAGCCTTTTGAAAGTCCATATTCGCATGCAAGTGTCCTTGCACCGCTTGTACATCATGTTCTTCTAACCGATCTGTTAAGCGCTTGTCGTAGGTATAATCAAAACCCTGTTGTTGTAATTCCCACTCCTTATCCCAGTACGCTTCTGCCATAAAGATAAAATCAGGGTGATCAGTTTTTACTGCTTTAATCGCATCAACCCAAAATTCGGTTTCAGGTGTTTGCATGGCAACCTGTGGCTGCCACGTTTGTGAAAATATTTCATTCATCACCAACATCGCCATATCACAGCGCACCCCATCACACTGTGACGCAATGGTTCCTAATACGTCAGTCATGTACTGCCTTGCATCAGTAGCAGCATAATTGACTTGCACCGTATCCCACCAAGGTGCAAAGAACGGATCCCGCCCATAAGCAAAGCTTGTTTTATTATTTGTAAAAAACAGCTCAGGATTAAAGGTATCTGGATGTTCTTGCTCTGCACTTGCCTGAACAAACACCTCTGAGTGGTTGTTTAACAAACTTGTTGCTCGACTAAAATGATTCGGGACAAAATCCAGCATTAAACGAAGCTTAAATTTAGCTAATTGTTTTCGAACCGCTGCCAGCGCTTTAGGGCCACCCAGATCATCCGCAACAACGTACTCATCAATCGCGTAAGGAGAACCAATCACATCACTGTCTTGCCAATCCGGCAATGCTTGACTGTAGCCAACACACAGATCTTCGGCTAAATCATTCTCATGCAAAGCTTCGGCATTAATTTTCCATACACCCATTAACCAGATAATATGCATGCCTTTTTCTTGTAAATCTTCCCATACACTATCTGGCACATCATTTAACGTTGCCCGATGTCCAGGCTTATCGAATTGACGCAACCAAACCCGTGTATTGATTTCATACAAGGATGGATTATCAGGAAATGTCTGCATGATCGTTGCCTTCACTAGCCATTGTTATCGTCCTTAACACATTATGCATAAAATGACCTTTCATAACAGCATTTCACTTGACAGAAGATCAACAAGTCGCCATGTTAGACAAAAATAATCATAACCCTACACGGGAGAAACAAATGGACAACTGCACACTTAAAAGCAACTCCCTCACTGCCGTCATTCATGCACAAGGTGCTGAGCTTCATTCTTTAAAAACCACCGATGGTAACGAGCTAATCTGGCAAGCTGATGCTAAATATTGGGGACGCCATGCACCACACCTATTCCCTATTGTTGGACGACTGGCGAATGACACCCTAAAACATAACGGCCAGTCATACACCATGACACAACATGGCTTTGCCCGAGACATGTTATTTGAAATTGAAAATGTAACCGATACTAAATGCACTTTTTTACTTCGTGATAACCCGACCACTCTGGAAAAATATCCATTCCATTTTGAATTTAAGGTTCATTTTGCAATTCACGATGATGCTCTGACCATCACCTATCAGGTAATCAATACCGGTGACGAAACATTACCCTGCTCTGTCGGTGCACACCCCGCTTTTAACTGGCCACTACCTGGCAATGCAAGTAGAGATAACCATCGTATTGAATTCACAGAAACAGAAACCTGCGACATCAACCGACTTGATGCAGGTCTGGTGAAAAATGACACGTTCCCATGGCCATGGGCAACTGAAAACAATGGTTTTAAATTAAATGACAGTTTATTTGAACCCGATGCCATGATCTTCACCGAGCACTACAGCCGTGAAGTCACCTACTCAGGCGAACAAGGCCCCACTATTACCGTGAAGTTTGATGACTTTCCACACCTGGGAATTTGGAGTGTGCCAGGTGCCGGATTTGTTTGCATTGAACCCTGGCAAGGTCATTCCAGTGCAGTTGATTTTGATGGTGATTTTTCAGATAAGCCGGGATTAGTAAGACTCGAACCCAACGAAACACGTCAATGGTCGATGAAAGTCATTGTTGAGAACTGATACCCGCTCCTTAAAATGAGCGCAAAACCGAAATCCATCAGCACTGATGTCAGACATTAGATGATGGCGAATTACAAACGTCTCGCAGAGCGTTTGTCCAGCCAGCAGCTAATGTCTGGCAGCAGTGCGAACCCAAGTTAAAATTTATTCTTTTTCTTCATCCTGAGTTTTTTTCTTGCTAACCTCCGGCCGATCATCATCCATAATAATACGATGCGCTGGCCCTTCCAGATCATCGAACTGACCTGAACGCACTGCCCAGAAAAAGATGACCACCATCAATGCGACGATGAGCATGGCAAGTGGAACAAGTAAATATAGTATTTCCATTTATTTCTCTGACTTCTTTAATAAACGTAAAGCATTACCCACCACGATCAATGAACTGGCTGACATACCAATCGCCGCCATCCACGGTGCTACAAAACCTAATGCTGCCGCCGGTAAAGCGATAAAATTATAACCAATTGCCCAAGTGATATTTTGCCGTATGGTCGACATCATCCGCTTAGCCATAAAACGACCAAAACCAATTGATGACAAATCTGATGATAGTAATAACATATCTGCATTGGCTGCAGCTAACTGTGTTCCACTTGCCATCGCAACGGATACTTGCGCTGCGGCTAATACCGGGGCATCGTTAATACCATCACCCACCATCGCGACAATAGCGCCCTGCTCTTGTAACGCTTTAACTGCTGATAATTTATCTGCTGGTAAACATTCCGCCTGCCAATCATCAATACCTATTTGTTCAGCTATCGCTTTGACTGTTTGTTGATGGTCACCGCTTAATAAGACTACTTTTATTCCCGATGCTTTTAATTTTACGACTAAATCAGCTGCACCTTTGCGTAAGCGATCACCCAATGCAAATAAGGCATGACATTGTTCTGAATCGGCGAGTACCACCACGGTGTAACCTTGAGCACGCAAATAACTCAATTCATCTTCTGCTACTGATAAGCCTGTGTTTTGCAGTATATAATCCTGCGTGCCTAACCAATATTGCTGATTATCAACCTTGCCGGTTAAGCCTGAACCTGGTGTGTTAATAATTTCTGTCGCGGATATCGGTGTCTTATTCATCGCACGCCGTAATGCTTTAGCAACCGGATGCTCAGAGCCTGCTTCTAATGCAGCGGCTAGTGATAAACAATCTTCTGACGACAACCCAGAAAGACACTTTGTAGTTTGTAGCTCTAACTTTCCCTCGGTTAAAGTGCCTGTTTTATCAAAAACAAAATGGCTGGCTTTTGCCAGTGCTTCCAATGCATGACCGCGCGTTGTTAATAAGCCCTGTGATGTTAAACGACTCGTCGCAGCGGTAACGGCTGTTGGTGTTGCCAAAGATAAAGCACAAGGGCAGGTGACAACCAATACAGCAATGGTAACTGGCAACCATTGTGCGCCCTCTTGGTTCCACCAATAAGCAGCGACGGTTATTGCCAATACTAATACAGCCAGCACAAACCATGCGGCGGTCTTATCTGCCAGTCGCGTAATGCTCGGCTTTTCAGTTTGTGCTCTTTCCAATAAACGTAGCACACCAGACAAAACAGTGTCTTGTCCCAGTTTTTCTACTTTTACTAACAGAGGGCTATTAATATTAATTGAGCCGCCGATGACCTTTGCATTGACGGTTACTGGCACCGGCATACTTTCACCCGTTAACAATGATTCATCAACACTGGAGCGACCTTCAGTCACAACACCATCAGCAGGAAATATTTCACCGGGTTTAACACGAACAATATCATTTACGTTTAGCTCGGCAACTGACACCATTTCTTCTTGCTGCTTTTCAACACGTGTCGCCACAGCAGGTGCGCTATGCACCAGTGCATCGGCACTTTCTGATGATTTTTTACGTGCAACTAATTCAAAATAACGCCCTGTTAGTAAGAAAAATACAAACATAACTACCGAGTCGTAATACACCTCACCATGACCATTAAAAGTACTCCAGATACTGCCAGCAAATGCAACACTTATACCAAGGGATACAGGAACATCCATGCCTGCCTGTGCATGTTTAAGATCACGAAATGCGGTTTTGAAAAATGGCTGCGCCGAGTAAAGCATTACCGGTAAGGTCAGACCAAGACTCACCCAGTAAAAAAACTTTTCGTACTGGGCTTCCATACCAAAGTAGTCGCCTAAGTAAAGCGCCACCGCGATCATCATCACTTGCATCCCTAATACAGCTGAAAGACCAATACGCCTTAATTGCTGTTTACGCTCATCTTCTAATAACTGTTGTTGACGACTTGGATCATAGGGGTGTGCAAGGTAACCGATTCGTGTAATAGCCTCTAAAATCTGGCTCAGCTTTATGGTTTCATTATCCCATTCAAGCCGGGCGCGGTGGGTTGAGTAATTAACAACAATACTTTTCACGCCATCGAGAGCGGCTATATGACGTTCGTTCAACCAGATACAGGCCGCACAGGTAATCCCTTCAAGAATTAAATCCGCTTCCCGTATATCTCCATCATCACTTTCATTGTGGCGAACAAAACTATCCTGCACTGCATCTAAATCGTAGGCTAAAGTCTGTTGCAAAAATTCCGGGACAAGTTCCTGTCCCTGTTCAGCCGGGGCGGTGCGATATTGGTAGTACTCCTCCATGCCACCATCAACAATGGCTTGCGCCACGGCCTGACAGCCCGGGCAACACATCGAACGCTGGGCATTTTGAATTGATACCTTATAAATACTATTGGGTGGGATCGGTAGTCCGCAATGAAAGCACTCAACTTCTGATTGCTCTCTCATTATTCTGAATCCCTATTGTTGAATACTTTTACCACTTACTTTCCAAATTTAGGTCTTTTCTATCAACATAATGCCGCATGGTTACACCTCCTGCTAGTAACTTGATCCAGATCAACGCTTCTATATCAGCAATAACTTATTTTCCCTGCATCAGATTTGTATAGCCGTACAGTAGTATATTATAATCTACTAATATTAATGCAAGAAGTACTGTATAAATAGTGTGGTTTCTGGTTCTACACTGAAATTTCTGTACTGTTAAGGGTTCACCTCCAGCTCAGTACTGGATGGGTTAAACGACTTCATTTAGAGGACTTAAAATGTTTTTGTCACATGTATGGGGGCTTTTCGCCCATCCTGCCCAGGAATGGGAAGAAATTCGTAAAGAACGCTGCTCAATCGGCAAATGTTATTGCACACACGTTTTATTCTTAGCCGCTATTCCGGCTATTTCCGGATTCATTGGTACAACCCAGATTGGCTGGCAGATTGGTAACAGTGAAGTCGTTAAGCTTACAACAGACAGCGCACTTGTTATTGCCATTCTTACCTATATCACCATGTTAGTGGCTATTTTTTCCATTGGCTGGATGGTTCACTGGATGGGTAAGACCTATGGGACTGAACAACCTTTACCACAAGGCATCGCGCTAGCCGCTTATTCAGGCACACCACTATTCTTAATTGGTGCAATGGCTCTCTATCCTGTGTTGTGGCTCAATATGATCGTCGGCCTTCCCGCTCTTGCTTACAGTGTTTACCTTCTTTATGCCGGTCTACCCACAATGATGCAGGTCAATAAAGAACAAGGTTTCTTATTTGCCAGCGCTATTATGTCGCTTGGCATGGTCGTACTGGTCGCAGTACTAACTGTCGTTGTATTGCTTTGGGGCTTTGGTATCGGACCGGTATTCACAAGTAGTTTTGGTGTACTTCCACCAATCGATATTGTCTGAATCCACTAACTTTAATTTTTTTATTACTTTATAAACAGGTAGGCATATGACTGCTACACAGGAAATGTACAACTATAAGGTTGTACGACAGTTCGCTATTATGACTGTAATCTGGGGCATCGTTGGCATGTTTGTCGGCGTGTACATCGCAGCTGAAATGGCATGGCCGTTTCTCAACTTCGATACTCCTTATCTTACATTTGGTCGTTTAAGAGCATTACATACCAATGCGGTGATCTTTGCATTTGGTGGTTCAGCATTATTTGCTGCTTCCTATTATGCTGTGCAACGTACCTGTCATACTCGACTGTATAATGACAAGTTAGCAGCCTTTACTTTCTGGGGTTGGCAACTTGTTATTGTATTGGCAGCAATCACTATCCCTTTAGGTATCACTTCATCAAAAGAATATGCTGAACTTGAATGGCCAATTGATATTCTAATTGCCGTTGTCTGGGTAAGTTATGCAATTGTTTTCTTTGGTACCGTTATTAAACGCAAAGTAAAACATATTTACGTTGCTAACTGGTTCTTTGGTGGCTTCATCTTAACAGTTGCAATACTGCACATTGTGAACAGTATGGCCTTACCTGTTACTTTGTTTAAGTCTTACTCTGTTTATGCAGGTGTGCAAGATGCCATGATTCAATGGTGGTATGGTCACAATGCAGTTGGCTTCTTCCTCACCGCCGGCTTCCTTGGCATCATGTATTACTTTGTACCAAAACAAGCGGGCCGTCCTGTTTATTCTTACCGCTTGTCTGTTGTGCATTTCTGGGCGCTTATCTTTACTTACATTTGGGCTGGCCCACACCACTTGCACTACACAGCACTGCCAGACTGGACACAGTCTTTAGGTATGACTTTCTCGTTAATTCTATTGGCACCGAGTTGGGGCGGTATGATTAACGGCATCATGACTTTATCGGGTGCATGGGAAAAATTACGTACTGATCCAATCTTGCGCTTCTTGATTGTCTCTATTTCCTTCTACGGTATGTCTACCTTCGAAGGCCCTATGATGGCAATTAAAACGGTTAATGCCCTTTCACACTACACTGACTGGACAATTGGTCATGTACATTCCGGTGCATTGGGTTGGGTAGCAATGGTATCAATTGGTGCTATGTATTACCTTATTCCACGCTTGTTTGGCCGTGAAATCCATAGCCTTAAATTAGTTGAATGGCATTTCTGGTTAGCAACACTAGGCATCTCTCTCTACATTGTTTCGATGTGGGTATCCGGTGTAACACAAGGTTTGATGTGGCGTGCGGTGAATGCCGATGGAACACTGACTTATAGCTTTATCCAAAGTGTTCAGGCTTCTCACCCATTCTATATTGTGCGATTCCTGGGTGGACTATTATTCTTGTCTGGCATGTTCATAATGCTTTACAACACCCTTAAAACTATCGGTGGCGCTAAGGCAATCGATGCACCGGTCGTCGCACCGGCAGCGGCACACTAGGAGAATCATCATGGCAAATACCGGACATGAAAAAGTTGAAACTAACATTGGCCTGATGCTTATCCTCGTGATTCTTGTAATCAGTGTAGGTGGGCTTGTACAAATCGTGCCTCTGTTCTTTATGAAACACACGACGACAGCTGTTGAAGGATTAAAGCCTTATTCAGCATTGCAGTTGGCAGGTCGAGATATTTATATTCGTGAATCATGTAATGCATGTCATTCACAAATGATTCGCCCGTTCCGTGCAGAAACAGAACGCTATGGTCATTACTCGGTAGCAGGTGAATTTGTTTATGACCGTCCATTCTTATGGGGATCTAAACGCACTGGCCCTGACCTACATCGTGTTGGTGGTCGTTACAGTGACGAATGGCATCGTGTGCATTTGATTAACCCGCGTGATGTGGTTCCTGAATCTATTATGCCGGGTTACCCATGGCTTGAAGAAAATTCAGCTGATGCAGAAACAATCAGTAAGAAAATGGAAGTACTAAGAACACTTGGTCATCCTTATACTGATGAAGAAATTGCGAATGCACCAAAAGCATTGGAAGGTAAAACTGAGATGGATGCCATGATTGCTTACCTTCAGGTTCTTGGTACTGCCATCAAGACAAGGAGATAACCATGGAATACATGAATAGTATTCAAATGCTCTGGACATTGGTTGCCTTCATCGTTTTTGTCGGCATTGTCATTTGGGCATGGAGCAGTAAACGAGATAAAGAGTTTGATGAAGCGGCACATTTAATTTTCGATAAAACTGATGACGTCGAACTCAACCATGTAAACCACCAATCTAAATCAGGTAACTAACACCATGTTTGATTTTACAAGTAATTTCTGGCCTTGGTTTATCACCATTCTTTCGTCTGCGGGCATCATCGCTATGTGGTGGTTGGTTGGCTGGATGAATAAAAAACCATCTGATGGTTCAGAGCTTGATGGCGAACCAATGGATCACGTCTGGGATGATGATCTGGTCGAACTTAATAATCCTCTGCCTAGCTGGTGGAAGAATATGTTCTACATCACTATCATCTTTTCAGTTGGTTACCTTGCGCTATACCCTGGACTCGGTTCATGGCAAGGGTTATTAGGCTGGACACAAAAAGGCCAATATGAACGTGAGTTGACCAAGGCTGAAGAAACCTTTGGTCCGATCTACGCGGCCTATTTAGATAGAGATATTGCCAGCTTAGCTAAAGATGATGATGCAATTAAAACCGGACGACGCATCTTTAATAACTACTGTGCGATCTGCCACGGTTCAGATGCAGCCGGTTCACATGGCTTTCCTAACCTGACTGATAATGACTGGTTATATGGCGGCGAGCCTGAAAATATTAAAGCCAGTATCACCAATGGTCGTTCTGGTGCTATGCCTGCCTGGGGACAAATACTCGGTAATGAAGGTGTTTTCAATGTTTCTGAATATATCCTCAGCCTTGGCGGACGCGATACTAATCCAACTGCCGTCATAGCTGGTAAAGAGAAATATTCTCAACTCTGCGTCGCTTGTCACGCTGCTGATGCCAAAGGTAATCAAGCACTTGGCGCACCTGACCTCACCGACAAAGTTTGGCTCTATGGCGCATCACAACGTTCAGTGATGGCATCCATTGCCGATGGGCGTACGGGCAACATGCCGGCTCATAAAGATTTTCTTGATAAAGGTAAAATCCATGTGCTGACGGCCTATGTTTACAGCTTGTCGGCTGGCGGTCAGGAGTAAAGCTATAGTAAGATTGAAGGTATTCTAAAACAGTATGGGGAAGTGCAGTGTCCGACTCAGCGTTACCAACATGCCAGAAAACTGTTTCTGTACTCTGGCCTGCTTTTTTAACTGCCGGCGTTGCTACCATACTGTTTTTTACCGCCTTCGACCCGGCTGTACTACTTCAGGAAACACGTTTCGCTGATATTAGCCGGCTTGGTGCTTACTCCATTGGGTTCTTTTTGTTCTGGTTGTTAACAACAACGTCCTGCGCATTAACATGCTTCTTTCGCAGGCCGTGTAATCCTAAGCAAAACTAATTCCTCTAGCCGCCGATACTCGCTCTTCTCTTTGTTATTAACAACGAGGAGTTTTCTGTCTCTTAATAAAGAACTGTGACGATATGGCGAAAACAAAGAATTCTGATTCACTCTACGTAAGCGACCCCAAAATTTATCCACGTGCCGTCAATGGCTTATTTGCGATGTGGCGCAGTATCGGTGTTTTAATATTACTCGGTATCTACTATATCGTTCCCTGGTTAGAGTGGGCTGATCGTCAAGCTGTCCTGTTTGATTTACCCAACCGTAAATTTCATATCTTTGGTCTCACTTTCTGGCCACAGGACTTTTTCTATTTCGCCGTTATTCTGATTATTGCCGCGTTTGCACTGTTCTTCTTTACCGCGATTGCAGGACGACTCTGGTGTGGTTATGCCTGTCCGCAAACCGTTTGGACAGAATTATTTATGTGGATTGCCCGTAAGGTTGAAGGTGATCGTCCACAGCAAATAAAATTAGATAAAATGCCATGGAATGTATACAAGATAAGAGTCAAAGTCACTAAACACTTCTTATGGATAGCGCTTGCTGCCTATACCGGCTTTACTTTTGTTGGTTATTTTACTCCTATCGATGAACTCGCATCACGTATTGTTGATTTATCTTTAGGTGCATGGGAATGGTTCTGGATCATTTTTTATAGTTTTGCAACTTGGGGCAATGCCGGCTTCATGCGCGAGCAAGTGTGCATTTATATGTGTCCCTATGCACGTTTCCAAAGTGCTATGTTTGACGACAATACACTGATTATTTCCTACGATGAAAAACGTGGCGAACCTCGTGGCTCTCGCAAGAAAAGTGAAGACCCCTCCTCAAAAGGTCTTGGCTCATGCGTTGATTGCACCCTCTGTGTTCAGGTCTGCCCAACTGGTATTGATATTCGTAATGGCCTGCAGTATCAATGTATTGCCTGTTCGGCATGCATCGATGTTTGTGATGGCGTTATGGATAAAATGAACTACGATCGGGGGCTTATTAAATATACAACTCAGAATGCTATGGATGGGAAACCAGTTAGCCTTTTCCGCCCACGCATTATTGTTTATGCTACTGCGCTCATCATGATGACTGTTATGCTTGCCTATGCAATTGCGACACGTATCCCTCTTGAAGTAGATATTATTCGTGATCGTACACGCTTGTTTAATGAAACTGATACCGGTCTTATCGAAAATACTTATTCGATACAAATTATCAACAAAGATGAAAAGACACATCGCTATAAAATCAGCGCTTCAGGTATCGATGGAATGAAAATCATCATTAAATCAGATACTGTAGAAGTTACCTCTGGTGAAGTTCTCGATGTACCATTAAGGTTACGCGTTGACCCTTACGATCTAAAGAAACGCAGTACTGAAATAAATATGTCCGTCGTCTCCACCGACAACCCGGATATTCGTATTAATGAAGCTGCTCGCTTCCTCGGGCCAACAGGTCGTCGCTAATGAACACATCTACTAAAAGCAGTGCATGGTATCGCCAACCTCTAGTATGGATGCTAATTGTTATTCCTCTTAGCGCGGTACTGGGCGGTATTTCTATGATCTATCTTGCAGTAACCACCGATGACGGTTTGGTGAGTGATGATTATTATAAGCGCGGCAAAGGAATTAATCTGGTTATTGAACGTGATACAGAAGCAAAACGCCTGGGACTTAGCGCACAACTTGATATTAACCCTGAAAATGGCACCGTATTAATTGCACTCAATAGCAAAGATAAGCTAGCCAACAAGCTTGAGCTTAGTCTTTTGCATGCAACACGGGCCAATCATGATCAGCATATTGAGCTAACCCTGACACCGGAGAAAAAATACCACGGTCTTATTGAAAAATTAATTCCGGGAAAATGGTATGTTCAATTACACACTGAACAATGGAGACTCAATGCTGAACTACAACGCCCAGGAAAAAATAGTCTTCTGTTAGCGCCGAAATAAATCTAATAATGACAACTGAAATTACTCTCGTTGCTGCATTTATCACTGGGCTATTAGGTTCTGTACACTGTGTCGGCATGTGTGGTGGCATTGTTGGTAGCCTAAGCATGGGCTTATCCCCCAATAAGCCAAAATCAACCACTCATGTCTTTGGCTTTACACTTCTTTATAATGCTGGCCGATTAACTAGCTATGTTATTGCAGGTTTAATCGTTGCCCGTTTGGGTGAAACTGGTAGCGAATTTTTTAATGAGAATGCGCAGCAAGTCGGCGCCTGGTTAAGCGGTGTATTCATGGTTCTGTTAGGCCTGTACATTGCTGGATGGTGGCAATTTCTCCGTATACTTGAAACGGCTGGCAATTATGTCTGGCGTTATTTACAACCACTGGGCAATAAACTATTACCGATTAAAAGCTATCCTCAAGCCCTGATGCTAGGCGCACTATGGGGTTGGCTACCTTGCGGTATGGTCTATGCGATGTTGGTATTTGCTCTTAGTAGTCAGGATACATTGCAAGGTGGATTGATTATGCTCGCATTTGGGCTAGGTACCTTACCGACCCTACTATTACTAGGGACAGCTGCCGCAAAGATGAAACGTTTTATCCATCAACCACTGGTTCGGCAATTAGCGGGAACGTTGATTTTATTATTTGGACTTTATAGTTTGTTTGCGCCCAATGCACATGATCATCATGGTGGGCATCATCAACATATGCAGCACTAGCTGTTATAAGAATCAGATTTATCTTTTAATTTTTGGTAATCATCAGAAAGTTTATCCATTTTAGGGCTCTCCTGCCCGGCGTACATTAGCGAGTACTCTTTAACAATATCTTCCATGGTTTCCATCGCTTCAGAGAGCTCCTCTGCAATTTTTGTATTTTCAGCTGTCAGTGCGTCAATTTTATTATTCAATTCCTGAACCTTCTCTTCGGAAACGCCACCTTCAGGCATTAAGTTTATATTTTTTTGTACTGTTTCCATCCACCTTTCGTTCATCTCTGATAATTCATCACGAATATCAGACAAACACTTTCGATCAAAACCCAAATACATATTTAAAATACGCTTATATAATTTTCTTTCAGATGAACCGACCATATCGAGAAACTGTTCGAGTTCCTCACCGGTTAACAAAGACTCTGATAACATTTTGTCACGCATTTCATCACGTCTTACAGACTGATTTTGCTTATGTTCAGCGATAAAACTTGCAACATAACGTTTGTCAGAAGCGCGTCGTTTAAAGAACAACACCAGCCCGGTAATAAATATGAGCAATAGCACAACACCAAATTCTGCTCCAATAATAATTAAAGTGCTGGTTGCTTCACTCATTTTTCTTCTCCTGAGTACTTTCTTCCGTCATATCTGATTCAAGATCCACATCAAAATCAGGAAGATCATCCGCTGATGCTTTGTCGATTAATTCCGAGGTTTCAATTTCCTTATCACTATCATCTACATCTGTTTCATCAATATTCAAATCAACATTTTCCGGCTCTGTTGATTCTCTACGTTGTGAAATAAAATCTTCATCATCATTAGTACCAGCTTCTGGTTCTGATAAGGGATCTAGCTCTAGCTCTGCATCTAGTTCTGGGGCTGCGGTCGCTTCTACAGCGATTTCTGAATCAACAGTCGGCGTTTCATCACTAGCAACTAATTCATCACCGAGATCATCTGATAGTGGTCGATCCCTCTTTCGCCAGTAACGATAACCCAAATAGCCGCCACCAAATATAATAATATTAGCGACAACAAGCGCAACAATAACAATCGTTAGATTGGTTTCTTCTTCTACTGGTTCAGCCTCATCCTTACTGGTAGTACTGTCATTTTCAACATATTTAGTTTGTGGTTCTTTCTCTTCTTGCTTAGGCGCAGGCTCATCAATAACGGGATCCTTATTTACTGCTACGTTTACTTTTAGTTCCGGAACAATAACTTTATATTCTTTTTCAAAGGGTTCACCATTAATTTGATGACCAGTTGCTACCACCAATAGCGTTTTACCAGTATGTTCAGGAAGCAATAGCTGCTGCCAAACCATATTCGTTTGTTGCGTAATAATCACACTTGGCTGGTCTTTTCCATCAGGGAAATAGCTTAATTGCAGGGTACCTGTTTGCAGAAGGTTGTCCTCTAACAGTGCCTTAATAACAAGGCCTGACTCTACTTCTTCTGCCCATATAGTGAGTGGATCTTTAGGTGGAATTATTGCCTCGGGCAAGCGCGCATGTAATTTTGTTTTATATACACTATTACCTATTCGGTTAGCTGTTGCATCGATAGTAATAGTTTTACCAGAAAAACTATTGTCCAGTGTTGCCTGCCAATGATGTGCACCAGATTTCGGGACATAATATGCCCCTTTATTCCCTTCTATTCTAAGCGCTAACTGCAAGGTCCCTGTCTGTAATAAAACAGGGTCTTCATTCACATCAATAACTATTCCCTTAGGTGTTGCGGACAAACTCAATTTAACCGGGTTTTCGTGAACCTTGATCTCATGCCGCGATTCACGCTTAAATGTCGGTGAGCTGACATTTACGATGACCTGAACCGTTCCCTTTTGGTTTATTCCTTCGAGTAAGGCCTCATATTTTCCAGCGACCTTTGCCGCCGCAATATCCTGCACGATCTCATCGCCATTGTGACCAATATTTTTCGAAGTGACTTTCGTCAGATTCAATAACGCTTTGTCACTAAGCAAGCCATCTTGAGTTAAAATAGATGCTTTTAAAGTAACTGACTCATTTTCAATAATGTCTATCGGTAAGGGACCAACGCGTAATTTAAGATTGCTTATTACTTTTACTCGGTTATCTTTGTCAACATCTGCATCCAGTTTCCATTTACCAACCATCGGTTTATGGATTGTTATAATGTCAAAACTTTTATCCTGAAACCATTCAACATTTTTGACTGTTTTTGAATATTCCAAAACAGAATGATCAGGTGCCAGCACCCTTGTTTCCTTACCCGATGCACTGCGGAAAACCAACAAGGTCATATCACTTATGCTGCTGTCAACATCAAATAAATTTTCTTGCAGCGGCAATGAATCCATTTTGCTGGTTCTTTCAAATAAGCGCAAAAACAACCTTTGTAACATCTCTGCTGACTCGACTGATTCATACCAGCCGGATGTTGTTTTAGATAATTTTTTTAATAAATCATGATCAGCTTGTTTTGATAGTGCAATCGTATGTATTTTTACATTCGCCGCCTTAAGGTCTGAAACTATTTTTCCTAATATGTTACTACGCGATTGGGCATCCTTGTTGGCATCTTTCGATATATCCACCATGCCATCCGTTAACAGGATCATATGGCGATCCCACTTTGGATCAGGTCTTCGCCAGTCCCAGCTACTTTTAGTCAGGGTGTCTTCGATATTGGTATAAAGACCAAGAGAGCGAATAGTATTCGCTTCTTTCCGTGCATTTTCCTTCCATACTTTGCTGGCAAAGTCAGGTTTAACCTGCATATTGACGTATTGCCCGAAGCTCCAGATTCCAACCCGACTCGTTTCTGGCACCATACCAATAAGTAAACGCAAAGCATCTCGACGTAAGTTTTTAGGATCATTCTTTTTCATACTGCCAGACACATCAACAAGAATTCGAAGATCCGTTGTTGCTTCTGCTGTTTGTGCCTCAGACGCCTGAACTTTGCCAACAAATAGTGACAGACAAATGAATACTGCTGTAACGATGTAAAACATCGCGTTTTGCAAAGATGCCTGCCAATTATTGTCATTGTTAAAAATCATAAAAAAGCCTGTACATTGATGCTATGTACAGGCTATCGGTAGTGTAAGGAAAGACTTTAGAAAATTACTGTTATTATTTTTCGATTACACCTAAATTTATCTTTTATAAACAGCAGCTTATGTATTAACCTAATGTTCACGAGTTGATAAAAACTTAATTTCCGGCCACCTTTCCATCATTAAGTCGAGATTTACCCTACTTGGTGCAAGATAAGTCAGTTCATCAGCGGCATCCAGAGACAGATTCTCAGCAGCTTTTTTCTCAAAATCAGCGAGCATTTTAGGGTCTTCACACTCAATCCAGCGAGCTGTAGCCACTTGTACTGGCTCATAGGAACACTCAACGTTATATTCATCTTTTAGGCGGTAGGCAACCACATCAAACTGCAATATACCGACTGCACCCAATACAAGATCATTGCTTTGAATGGGTCGAAATACCTGAGTCGCCCCTTCTTCGGATAACTGTATAAGTCCTTTTTGAAGTGCTTTCATTTTTAACGGGTCACGCAATACCACGCGTCGAAATAATTCCGGAGCAAAATGAGGAATACCCGTGAACTTTAAATCTTCGCCTTGAGTGAAGGTATCACCGATCTTAATTGTACCGTGGTTATGCAAACCAATAATGTCACCGGGATATGCTTCAATAACATTCTCACGTTCTCTGGCCATAAAGGTTGTTGCATTGGCAATTTGTACATCTTTGCCAATCCTAACCTGATACATTTTCATACCCTTGGTAAATTTACCCGATGTAATACGCAGAAAAGCAATTCTATCCCGGTGGGCAGGATCCATATTGGCCTGAATTTTAAATACAAAACCAGAAAATTTTTCTTCATTAGGGCTCACTTCACGAGAAGCGGTTTGGCGCACTAACGGGGCTGGCGCATTCTCAGTAAAAATATCGAGTAGTTCTTTAATACCAAAATTATTCGTTGCTGAACCAAATAAAACCGGCGTTAACTCACCTTTAAGATACTCATCGACATTAAACTCATTACTTGCGCCCTGTACTAACTCGATTTCCTCACGTAACTCTTCTGCCTGAACTCCAAGTAGTTCATCAAGCCGAGGGTTATCCAAGCCTTCAATTACTTCGCCTTCTTGCACCTTACCTTTATGCGTGGCACTAAATAAGTGAACCGTATTCTCAATTATGTGAAAAACACCTTTCAGTGTTTTACCCATGCCAATTGGCCATGTAATAGGGGCACAACGAATTTTTAGGACATCTTCAATCTCATCGATTAATTCAAAAGGATCACGACCTTCGCGATCGAGTTTATTAATAAATGTCATAATAGGTGTATCACGTAAACGACAGACATCCATTAGTTTAATCGTACGTTGCTCAACACCTTTAGCACAGTCAATCACCATTAATGCTGAATCAACAGCAGTCAGTGTGCGATAAGTATCTTCTGAGAAATCTTCATGGCCGGGCGTATCCAGCAGGTTGACAATTTTATCGCCATAGGTGAACTGCATCACTGATGAGGTTACCGAGATACCACGTTGTTTTTCCAGCTCCATCCAATCTGATGTTGCATGCCGATCGGCCTTACGCCCTTTTACCGTACCTGACATTTGAATCGCACCACCAAACAACAATAACTTCTCAGTTAAGGTTGTTTTACCGGCATCGGGATGCGACACAATCGCAAAGGTACGACGCAATGCCGCTTCATCTGTAATCTCTGACATGATTTTCTACAATCTATAAATTAAAACGTTAATTCACGGGCAAGAATCAGCGCATCTTCATGGCCGTTTTTTGCCGGGTAATAAGCTGGTCGCAGACCTACTTCAACAAAATCCATTTTTTCATATAGTTCAATCGCTGCTCTATTTGATGGACGAACTTCCAATAGACATACATTCGCATCATGGCGTTTTGCCAGATTTAACATGTGTTCCATCAATTGTTGCCCATAGCCACGTCGATGACTTTCTTTTCTGACACAAAGATTCAGCAAATGTGATTCACCTGCCGCAGCCGATAAAACTGAATAAGCGGCAATTTCATCATCTTCCATTAGCAACCAGCAACAATAACCTACTCGCAAACAATCTTTCATAATACCTTCTGTCCAGGGGTATTCGTACATAGCGTTTTCTATTAGCAATACCTCGGCAACATCCTTCGGCTGCATTGGGCAAATGGTTATTTTAGGTTGCTGTAAGACAGCACTCATGACTGTTCACCGGAGACAATTCGCATCGCCATTTGCAGATCTTGCCATGCCTTGCGCTTTTCTGTCGGGGCACGCAATAAATAAGCTGGATGATAGGTTGCTACCACTGGAATACCGGTAGTCTTATATTCAAACACTTTGCCACGTAAGTCTTTCAACTGCGCCGAAGAGTCTAAAATATTCTGTGCGGCAACACGCCCTACTGCCAAAATAATTTTGGGTTGTAGTAATTCAATTTGCCTTCTTAAAAAGGAATGGCAAGCCATCATTTCATCAGCATCCGGATCACGATTCTCGGGAGGACGACATTTAAGCACATTGGTTATATAAACTAGCTCTCGCTTTAAATCCATTGCCTCAACCATTGCAGTGAGCAATTGACCCGATTGCCCCATAAAAGGTTTTCCCTGCTGCTCTTCTTCTGAACCTGGCGCTTCACCGACAATCATCCAGTCGGCTTGTTGATCACCTGAACCAAAAACTGTTTGTGTGCGGGTTGCATGTAAATCACAGGCAACACAGCTTTCAACCTGAGTTTGTAATTCGGGCCAACCGAGATCATCAACCATGTGGCTATCGGGTGTTTGTACAACGGTTAATTCAACTTCTGCCGCTTGCTCTGTTTGTGGCCCTTGTTCAACTTCAACATCATCAACAACTGAATCAGACTCACGTCTGACCCAGCGGGTAATCCCCATTGCTTGCAGATAACGATCACGCATAGTGATTTTTAGACATCACCCGCTTGTGGATGTGAACGCTCAGCAGGACGAATAATCTTATTGAGTGCATTGATGTATGCTTTTGCTGATGCAATCACAATATCCGTATCTGCTCCCTGACCATTAACAATACTGCCACCTTTTTCAAGCCGTACGGTTACTTCGCCCTGCGAATCGGTACCAGTGGTAATATTATTTACCGAATAAAGCTGTAACTCGGTATCACTCGCGACAATCTTTTCTATCGCGCGAAAACATGCATCAACAGGACCACCACCTTCTGAGTGTGCTGATTTTTCTTCTCCATCAACCCATAAGCTAACCTGGGCATCCGGTTTTTCACCCGTTTCACTACAGACTTTTATTGAAACCAGTTTAAACAATTCATTCTCAGCTTCAATACCGGCTTCTGTCATTAACGACTGCAAGTCTTCGTCAAATATTTCATGTTTCTTATCGGCGAGATCTTTGAAACGTGAAAAAGCATTGTTCGCATCATCTTCAGAATCAAAACTAATACCCAGCTCCTGCATGCGCGTGCGGAACGCGTTGCGACCTGAATGTTTACCTAATACCATTCGATTCGCTGTCCAACCCACATCTTCGGCACGCATGATTTCGTAAGTCTCACGTTTCTTTAACACGCCGTCTTGGTGGATACCTGATTCATGCGCAAATGCATTCGCACCAACAATCGCTTTATTCGGCTGTACGGCAAAACCGGTAATACCCGAGACAAGGCGGGAACAGGTCATAATCTGGCTGGCATCAAGATTGGTATCACAACTGAAAATATCCTGGCGCGTTCGCACAGCCATCACAACTTCTTCAAGTGAGGCATTACCGGCACGTTCACCCAAACCATTAATAGTACATTCCACCTGACGTGCACCATTCAATACTGCCGACAATGAATTCGAAACAGCCAAACCCAAATCGTTATGACAATGCACAGAAAATATCGCCTTATCAGAATTAGGAATTTTTTCACGCAAGTTATAAATCAATTCACCAAATTGATGTGGTAAGTTGTAACCTACTGTATCCGGAATATTCAGTGTCGTTGCACCCGCATCAATCACCGCTTCAAGCACTCGGCACAAGAAATCCAAATCTGAGCGACCCGCATCTTCCGGTGAGAACTCAACATTATCAGTATGCTGACGTGCGCGCGTTACCGCTGCGACCGCCTGTTCAAGCACCTGATCCGGTGACATGCGCAATTTTTCTTGCATGTGAATCGGCGACGTCGCAATAAAAGTGTGAATACGCGCTGAGTTAGCACCTTTTAGTGCTTCACCGGCACGATCGATATCCTTATCCAGTGCCCGCGCTAAGCCACAAATCGTGCTGTCCTGAACAATATCGGCCACCGCTTTCACCGACTCAAAATCACCCTGTGAGGCAATCGGAAAACCGGCTTCAATCACATCAACACGCATTTTCTCAAGCGCCTTGGCAATACGCACCTTCTCGTCTTTCGTCATAGACGCGCCCGGGCTTTGCTCACCGTCACGTAAGGTCGTATCGAAAATAATTAATTTGTCACTCATATCCTACTCCGTACAATACTGCCGGCATTTTACCACCCAGAGCTGCCAATGGGCATGGCTATACACCGGTATTCTACTGATTTTTTTCTGATTTTTGCGTTTCTAGTGACCCTCGCCAGGGCATGGGGGTTGTATTGTCTGCCTTACGGCAGGAGCAGGAGTAAAGTGCTTAAGCGCAAGCTAGCCTGATCCGGGCGGATCATTTGGGAAGCTAAATTATGTGCTTGAGGGTTCATAGAGTGAACTATAGCGATAACAGCAGGATTTGCCAAGTTTTTAGCTAAATCAAGAAATTAAAACGTCGTCACTTTTCCAGCAGAAAAATGATCGACTAGGCTTTTTTGCGGCGTGATAACCCAATTAGACCTAACAAAGCAGAACCGAATAACCACGCAGCGGCAGGAACAGGTACTGTGGAAACTTCTAGCGTATTAATGCTGAATGAATCAGAATCAGCATCTGCCCAAAACAAAAAGTTGTTACCGACAATGCCACTAAATCCATATTCATCAAATAGTGCCATATTTGATACGAGTGGCGAAGCACCATTGGCATTGTAATCCGTCAGCACAGAAACACCGTCCACAGTCAGGTTAAAATTATCTGCAACAAAGTTGGTAGAAGATTCAGAATCCAATGTAAATAAACTTGGGTTTGTAAAGGAATCAAAATCAATAAAATCTAAACTCACTAACTGATCGAATGAAAATAATAAACCTTCATCAGAACCCTCGCCATCTAAATCAGTACCATCTGTGACGAAACCATTACTCATACTAGGAACACTACTAAAGACTCCAAGATTACCAGACTCACTCAAATAGACTCCAAGCCCATCCTCCGTCACTTGAACGCTTGAATTGCCACCGTCTGAAATCGTAACCGCAGTAATCGTCAAACCAATACCATCAAGCGATGTGTTAATGGTGTTATAGGCACTTCCACCCGTTAAGCTCAGATTTGCTGCATTAAAATCAAACGTCGTTGCATTGGCCATATTGGTGACCATTAAGGCAATAAAACCCACCACTGTTCTTAATGAAATTCTTGCTGCATTTTCCACTTTAAGATTCCCTTAAATACATACTTTCGAATATAGTATAAAGATAGCACTAATATCTATGACCCTAATGGGCTATAAGTAGTTACTGATTATTTACTAATAAAATAACTATGCTGCCACCTAATTTTCTGGCTGTAGAACAACTTTCTCTGTTACAAACAAATCACGGTACACACCACCAGTATAGGCATTTGTTGTTTTTGTAATATCGACTGCGCCGGCTAACACACCTGCACCACCACCAAAGAATGAAGCATTCACTGTGCCTGAAATCGTTGTACCGGGTTCCGCAGTAACAGAAGTCGAAACTATGTTGGCACCATTAAGTGTACCGCTAGCATTAAAACCAACTTTCCCTGAAATAACTTTTACGTTATCACTACTCACCGTTTCCGTTATTACCCCAGTGTCTGCACCTGCATTCCATTTACCACCCCATGTGGCGGCTCCAAAATCGACACTAATGTCAACACTCGCCTGGGACCCTAAAGAAACACCACTATAAGTTGCCTGTGTGTTTCCTGCATTCAGCGCATTCAAGTCATCTAGACCGGTACTTTCGCCATAAACAAAAGATGTCCCCGTTATAGGACTACCTGCTCCAAGCCCAACATTTATTGATTCCCCGTGTGCAAATGGAATACCAGCAACATCGATAGTCGTACCTCTTAAACGAACAAAATTACCCACTGTATTGATGTATGACCAACTATTACCAGAAAAAGTTACTAGTACATTAGCAATCGATTCCGATAAAGAAACATTCGTATTACTGTTTACGGTCAAACTTGTGTTATCAGAACTCACCGGTACAGGCGTTAGTATTGGCGTAGCTGCTTGCAGCGAAGATGCAGGACTATCTTTAGCGCCCAATACAGCACCAAAAATAAAAGCATAGCCACAAGCACTACCTGCTACACAACGACCTTCAACAGATGCTTCTTGAGTAACTGTTGGATCGGATGATTCCTGAATAACCATTGGTGTAAAAGAGCTCGCATCACCTGAGCCAAACCCCGGTGCAACAGGCCCCGCTAATATTGTGGATACTGGAATTTGCAGCCCCGCTGCAGGTTTAACCAATACTTCCCATGGTCCCCAACTATATACAGAATCTTCATCATCCTTGGGCTTGGCAAAGCCTGAGGTTGTGAATACTGCAATAGCAATTGCTAATAATAGCTTTTGCTTATTCATAAGTTCCCCCACTTACAAAAAACATTTGCAGGCAGCCATTCTCATCCATGAGTCTATGGCTTTCGCCATGCCCGAATGTTTACTTATCCTTAAGTGATTAGTGCTGTTCAGAAATTTTCTGATACCAACCTACAGAACATTGCTATCTGACGAAAATGTCAAACTCGCGATAATTATCCTGTAAGCTCTGAATTTGTTATGCGTACAATCACACATTTAAAATGTGAATAGGTCACACCATAACTTTAATGAGCTTGTCAGGCCTTATTTCACTTGTATAAAACCCATGGCCACCCTAAGCCCAAGCAAACAGCTAGATCGAATTTTAAACAAAACGGTAATCATTCTTAATTACCCAACAGAATGTAATATCACCGCCCACATCGTTCCACACCCCCACGGCGGAAACGCTCGTGACCATAATAAAATATAATAAAAAGTACTGCTATATACCCTAAAGTTTTATGGTTATTTCATTTTTCCTCGTTTGTAACGAGTTACTTATTCACCGCAGCTGGTGCCTCAACAACCGGCAAGCCCGTCACTTTAGTCGGATCTGCTGTCACAAACAGGTCACGATAATTCGATGCATCACTACCCTTAACCTGTTTAGTAACATCAACCACACCAGCCAGCACACCTGCCTCGCTACCAAAGAATGAACCGTTAACACTACCCTTAACGCGTCCATCAATCGCTGAAACCGAATCAGAAATTATATTCGAACCAACGATATCGCCAGACGCGTTAAACCCGACTTTTCCAGCCGAGTTGCTACCGCCATTCCAGCTACCACGCCAGCTAGCGTCGCCAAAATTAACATCTATGGCTACTGCTGAATTACTACCAAGAGTAAAACCTTCATAGCTAGCCGTCACGTTGCCAATAAGGCTATCCATATAATCAGAACCTGTCACTACGCCGGTAAAAAAGTCAATCGCTTCACCATTCGGGTTAGCACTGCCTTTACCATAAGCAAATGATGGATCGTCATTTGCGTCGAAGATTGTACTGACTGTAATCTCTTTACCTTCAAGATCTTCAGCTAGCCAATTAACAACATCACCTGTACCCGTGCCTGCATCAACAACAGATACCTCCTTAATTTTTAAGCCTAACGCCACCGGCTTAGAAAGTTTCTTTTTACCCGAAGTTTCGCCAAGGCTAGTTAACGCATAGCCACAACGCTCACCTGCCTGACAAGAAGGTTTACCGTCCTTACTAACAGAATCCTTTCTCGGGAAAACTGTCACCGCGACAAACTTTCTAGCTGCCCGCTTCGCCTTCTTTCTTGCAGCAATAGCCTCACTTGCTTTCTTGGAAAGTGTCTTCGCCAGTGCCTGAGCCTCAGCACTCTGTTTCTGTGCTAGGCTTAAAGCCGTTTTATTATCTGTAACAGATTTATCTGCTGCTTGTTTAGCTTTAGTCGCTGCATCAAGTTTAGCTTGCGCCAACGTTGCATTCTTAGAAGCTATATCCAGTTGATTAACAGCTGCATCAAATTCCTTCTGTGCAATAGCTTGCACCGCTTTTGCTTCAGCTAATACCTTCAACGCTTCCTGATATGCACTAAACTCAGGGCTCACCGCTGGAGGAGCTGGAGCTGGAGCTGGAGCTGGAGCTGGAGCTGGAGCTGGAGCTGGAGCTGGAGGAGCCGGAGCTGGAGGAGCCGGAGCTGGAGGAGCCGGAGCTGGAGGAGCCGGAGCTGGAGGAGCCGGAGCTGGAGGAGCCGGAGCTGGAGGAGCCGGAGCTGGAGGGGCCGGAGCTGGAGGAGCCGGAGCTGCATTAAGCGCAGCTAAGGCTAGATCAAGCTTTTTCTGGGCTAATTGAAGAGCATTATCTGCCACAGTCTTATTTTCTTTTGACTTAAGAAAAACTGCATCTGCTTTCGCTTTCAACTCCAAAAACTGCTTTGCATTCGAAGCAGATTCTACGAACGTTTTCGTGGCTATATTGGCCTGTTGAACTGCATCGTTCAGAGCCTGACTAACCTGCTTAACCGTTACCTGAAGGGCGCTTGCATTTTTAGCCGCGCGATTAGCCTTTCTCTGTGCCTTTCGAGCCGCACTTTTAGCCACTGCAAGTTTTTCTGTTTCAAGCTTTGCAACATCCAGTTCACCTGAGGCAAGACCGGCAACTCGGCTTGCTTCCAGACGCGCTGCTTCCAGACGCGCAGCTAGGCGTTCTTCTTCTAATCGTGCAGCCTCACCGTCATCTGTAGCCACAGTAAGTGGCGTTACGCTAGCAGTAAATTGCTGACTATCACCTGACCCAAACCCCGGTACGCCGAGACCTTGCAATGCCGTCGTCGTTACTGCACCGGATAGTGGTCCAGCTGCTGGCTGAACCAATTTTTCCCAAGCTCCCCAACTATGGACCGAATCTTCATCGTCATTAGGCTTTGCGAAGCCTGATGTTGCAAAAACTGCAATAGCCACTGTTAATACTAGATTTAGTCTATTCATTACCTAATCCAACCCTTAATATTAAAATCATTTTCATGCAGATACACTCTGCTATAGGTCAATGGCTTTCGCCATACCCGAATATTCTCTTATCCTTGAGAGGTTTACTGCCTAGAAACTTGCAATATCTACATTCAGCTCAGGCTAGAAGCACTCAGCCAATCGCATTATCTTAAAAACTATAATGCTCTGGAAAACTACAAACGTGCCATTGCTTTAATATCTTTCAAGCATCGACAGCTGCTCAGCGCAAGCCAAATAAAACTTCATAAATAATGTGTTGTTTGGGTCCCCGCAGAGATGTCATATGAACACCTCATTTGTTTCACGCCCCCACAGCGGAAACATGGCAGAATTGTAGTTCATATTTTGAATAAAGAAACATTTATACCTAAAAAAATCATGACTATTTTTACTTTTATACACCCGTAGTCTCGAAACAAAATAACAATATCTCGTCAATATATTGATCTGCATATGATTATTGAGACCTAATCTAAATAGCTTACTTTTACCTAGCACCAAGAGCCTCTTTATAAACATTAAGGGATACCACTACGGAGTATAAGATTTAACAGATATATTAGACTCATAAAATAAAAAAGGTGGCCAATAGGCCACCTTTTTTAAATCAAAATATTTATCTTTAATTATCTCGAGACAGTGGTAATTGCACGTCACCTGTCGCCGTTACAAATAAGTCACGATGCGTACCATCGGTATAAGCTTCCGTTGTTTTGGTCACATCAACCGCACCTGCAAGTACACCAGCCTGACCTCCGAAAAATGAGCCATTTACAGTTCCAGATATTGCACTGGCATCCGTCGCTAAAATAGACGTTGAAACAATATTCGCACCACTAATCGTACCACTGGCATTGAACCCTACTTGACCGGATGTGACATTCACATTATCACTACTAAGAGATGTTCTTATGAACCCTGAATCGGCTCCACCATTCCAGCTACCGCTCCATGTTGCCGCACCAAAATCAACAGCAATCGAAACCGGTGTACGACCGCTAATCATTGCACCGGTGTAATTTGCCTGAACATTACCTGCATTGAGTGCATTTAAATCAGCAGTTCCTGTGCTTTCACCGTAGATAAAACTTGTGCTCTTCGAAAACCCTTCATCTTTGCGCGAAGAAGATCCATACGCAAACGGTGTACCTGCAACATCAACCGTCGTACCCCTTAAAAATACGCCCTGACCGAAACCAAACCAAAATTGCGAGCCCATAAAAAACACACTCTGATTTAAAGCTGCTTCTGATAATGGAATATCCGTAATACTGTTAACCGTTAAGTTTGTTATCACATTTTGTGCAATCAATGCCCCCATACTAGGGAAACCTGGGCCTGGACCTGGAGCTGGGGCAACCTGTGCAAACGTCGGAATAGGATTTAATACAGGTGTAGCTGCCTGTGGTGATGTACGCGATGAAGCGGCCAACTGGCCTTCAACTATTGGCACTTTTAGATCCTCACCTTGTGACTCTCTTGCATCCTGCGTAATGAATGCATAACCACAAGCAATACCTGCAGTACAGCGTCCTTGCGCTACCACTTCTTCAGGAGCGGTCGGTGTAATAACAGTCGGTGTAAATGAAGTTGCATCACCCGAACCAAAACCAGGTACAACGGGACCTGCCAGTGTCGTTGGTGCTGGTGTTTGAGGACCAGCAGCAGGTTTAACCAATGTTGCCCACGGTCCCCAGCTACGTACTGAATCTTCATCATCTTTAGGAATTGCAAAACCAGATACAACTGTCGTTGCCAATGATATTGCAACTAATGTAGAAAGCTTGTTTTTAAAACTCATAATAACCACCCCTAACCTGAAATTAATTTCAGTCCCTTAACCTAGAAAGTCCTTGAAAATGTTACACCTGTGACCTCACGATCATAGGTAAAAATATCGACATTGGAGTCATTTTCTGTGTTGGTATAACTCCCTCTCAATACCCATTTATTTAAGTACTGATTACTAAACTGGTGAATAAAGCCAATTGAAAAAGTTTGTTCTCGCTCGTCACGTTTTTCATTGAACAGCAACTCAGGTGCATCATGCTTTGAATCACGTTGACTAAAATTCGCATACAATGAACCATTCTTCCATGCCTTCCAATTTGCACCAACAAACAATCTTGCTCCATCACGGCTAAAGCGGTCATCATCCGCGTCTTCATCAAAAAAGCTAACGCCCCCCTGAAGTGATACCTTGCCCTTCATATACGTTTTGCCAAGAACAACACCGACTGATTTATAGAAACTGTCTCGGCCCTCATCATTGCTTTGTTTGTAATCACGATCTGCCAATGATGCGTTCACTGAAAGTTCAGTTGTATTGTTCAATTGCCATGTAACGCTAGGTAGTATTGATGTATAAAACGCCAATGAGTCACTGCCTAACTCGATATTATCCAGACGCAAATTAACGTTGGCACGCCAAGCCTTCGGCGCAACAAATGCCAGCCCCGTGCTTAAACTCACTACATCAAGATTAAATTCAGATAATTCCTGGTATTGTTTAGTATAAAGAGAGGCTTGCGACTGCCACAATACCGCTGCTGTTTTACCACCGACATTAACTGTCTTACCTGTTTGGTAACTGTAGTTAAATGTGCCAGATAGTGTAATCGCGTTATCGCTTTGCGGTGTAGAGCCTGCGGCTAAACGCAAGGTCGCCGTGCCAAGATTGACAACGTCCGAATTGGGACCAACATTAACATTGGTGTCATGCAAAAATCCTGCAGACACACCAACACGATATGTACTACCCACTTTTTCAAAACGTTGACGTTCCGATTTTATTTTTGCAAGAAAGGCAATAATTGATAAACGAACCGTTTGTGGTGTTTTGGGATCATCTAGAACCTTTTTAGCCTGACGTTCAGCTTCTTCGAACTGCGTGGCACGGTAATAAGCAACCGCTAACTCTAAACGGGCACGGTGTAAGGCAGGTTCCTGACTTAAAATAGATTGAAAAATAACAATTGAGTCATCTAATTCGCCACTTTCGCGCGCGGCCATCGCTTTCTTAAAATCAGCCTCGGCATCTGCCGCCATCGCCTGATTCGCCATCACAAAAGACATATTAGCCAATGCTATAACAACACCTAATTGGCGCAACTTAAACTGCATAAACCCCACCCTCATTAACAATCGAACAGCAGGGAGTTATTATTTTTTAGAATAACTTGAACCAGGAAATTGATTAGTCATTTATAACGCTTACCGTCTCCCCACAACACAGTAAACAATGACATTCTATAGAAATGACCTTAATTAAACAATGCCATTAAATGCTTAATAATCCACTGCTTAGGTATGGTTTTATGACTACTAGTCAAAAAAATAATTTGATACCCAGACTTTAATGAATGGCTTGTTTAGAGGCATTGTTTTAATATCAGTACATTACATAAGGGTCTTAATGTGATTGACAAACCATATAATCATTTTTCGTTCATAAAATGCCAAACTATGCTTACTAAAAGCCTTGTAAGCATTTTACTTATTCTTTGTTTAATTCCCGCCACTGCTCACAGTACGGGTCTCTTTGGCAGCACTGAAACAAAACAAGCAGGTTTGGATATCTTTCCACAATGGTTGAGTGTTTTAGACCGCCATATTCGTGAGGGTATTCCTGACGGTAATTGTAATAGTAAGCAGTTTAACCGCTGTCATCTTACGCAGTGGCTAGACTATCTTGAGACGTTAAAAGGGCAAGATACGCGCACCCAGTTAAAAAATATAAACCTCTACGCAAACAAAAAAGAATATGTTCTCGATATTGATAATTACAACCTTGACGACTATTGGGCCATCCCAAAGCAGTTCTTAAAGCGCGGTGGTGACTGCGAGGACTACGCGATTACCAAGCTACTCTCACTACGTTGGCTTGGTCATCAGCAATTACAAAGCCGAATTGTCGTTTTACAAGATGCAAATTTAGGGATCCCACATGCTGTGTTGGCCGTTAATCTGGACGGCGATACATTAATTCTAGACAATCAAGTTAATGAAATTATTTCACATAAAAATATTCGCCATTACATTCCCATCTATTCGCTTGATGAGAAACAGTGGTGGGTTCACTTGCCATCGTAAATAATTAACGAGAAAGGATAAGGTACCTATGAAGTCGGTATCATTAGTACAAAGTAACAGTTCCAAATGGTTAGCATTATTTGTTCTCATTGCTATCGCTGCTATCGGTCTTGGCTTAATCAATAAACTTTCCCAAAGCGAAGTTGACCGAGATAGTCAGAACTGGCAGTACCGTTTATCCTTAATGGCGGATGTGCGCGAGGATTTATTTAATAGTTGGATGTCTCAACAATACGACACCCTGAATTCTCTGGCGAGCAACCAGTCTTTGAAGTTATACCTTTCTCAAATAACAAACAGCAAAACCAATAGCCAAAGTGATGTTCAGGCGGCGCAACGTACTTATCTTCAAAATTTGCTTCTTCAAACGGCCCGGAATACTGGCTTTCATGAAGACATTGCGCCCAACCCTATTAAAGCAAATGTTGCCACCACTCGACACTCTGGTATTGCTATTATTACGAGTAAAGGTAATGTTGTCGTCGCTACACCGGGCATGCCGCTACTTGACAAACTCACTCTTGAAAAGGTGCGTCAAGTTGCAACAAGTAGGAATCAACAAATCCGGGATATTTATTTAAATAAACAGAATCAACAAGTTCTTGTTTTCATTGTCCCTGCCCCAGCAATCACCAATACTAATGCCTCAAATGCAGCCGCAGCCAGCATAGTCGGTATACGGACATTAAATAACAGCCTCTACCCATTGCTAGACAAAGAAATATTCAGTACCAAGAACGATGAAACGCTTCTAGTTAGAAGGCACCAGGGATCGGTTGTGTATCTAAATAAAAATAATCTAAACCATGAAGGGATGTTTCTTAAACTACCACGTGATCCTGAAAATCTTGCAGCTGCCTATGCTTTGGATAATCCTGGTGCCTTTGCTATTAAAAATAACTATTCAGGAGAATCGGTTCTATTTATGAGCCGTGAGCTACAGGGAACAAACTGGCTGTTATTACAAACCATTTCAGCCTCTGAAGCATTGCAAGGCTCTGAGTCACGCCGACAAGCCCTGTTTGTTTCATTCTCTCTTGGTTTGGCTGCACTATTATTTATCCTGATTGCATCCTGGCGCCATGGAGCCAGTTTATATGCACAAAAGTATGCACGAGCACTACAAGAGAAATCAGCTTTATTATCGCAACAAAAAGACGTGCTTCAAACCGTGACGAACAACATCGGTGATTTAATTTTAATTATTGACAATCACTTGCATATACAATTCTCTAACCTTCCTGTGGCATCTATCTATCAACTAGAGCCTGATGACTTAATCGGTAAAAGCCTCGCTGCCAATTTTGGCAATAAAACAGGTAAAGTAATTGAAGAAAATCTTCTGGATTCACATAACAATAAACGCATTGTTATCACCACGCATGAACTAAGCTTTAACGATATCTGTAAAACCTACCATTGCAGTTTCTTCCCAATCAATGAATACAATACATTGATTGTTCTTCATGATATTACTGCTTTAAAAAATGCCGAAAATAAACATAAACGCCTAATGAAACATCTTGTACAGACATTGACACATGTTATTGATAGTTATGTACCTGACAGTGCTAATCATTCGGCAAAAACAACCAAACTTGCTCGTTCAATTGCAGAAGAAATTAATCTTTCAGATGCAGATGTTGAAACACTTGAACTTGCCGCTTGTTTATCCAATATTGGTAAATTATTCATTCCAAGAGAAATCCTGGAAAAAACAACAGAGCTTACAGACGAAGAGCGTCATGTTTTACATACAACCATTAATCAAACTTCTAGTATTCTGGTTGATCTTGAATTTGATGGGCCAGTATTAGAAACCATTGCGCAAAAGAATGAACACATTGATGGCAGTGGTTACCCTGGCGGAATTAGTGGTGAACAAATCCTCTTAACGGCACGGATTCTTGCCGTTGCCAATGCATTTGTTGCCATGCAGAGTCCACGTGCTTATCGCGATGCCTTATCCACTAAAGAAATCTTAGATCAGCTTTATAGCGATTCCGGAATTATATATGACCAACGTGTCGTTGCTGCACTAATGCACGTAGCTGAAAATAAACAGGACTGGATATAACTATTTAGCGCCGATTAGTCTAAAAATCAGGCCGCCTTATCTGATTCAGCTTTTTCCTGACGACGTTGTTTAAATTGTAACAATGCCATGACCGGCCCCGAGATAGCATAGATAAAGAAACCGGTAAACAACATAACGGGTGGATGCAAGTAAATCACGGCAAACGTCAGCATTAACGCAACAATCACTATAAAAGGCACTTTACCGCGCAAATCAAACTGCTTAAAACTATGGTAACGAATGTTCGTTACCATCAGCACACCCGCACCAATACTGACAATCATAGCGAGAACACTTTTATCAGTTCCCTCCCAACCTAAATCAACGCCTAGCCAAACAAAACCGGCAATCAATGAGGCTGCTGCTGGACTCGCTAAACCTTGAAAATAACGTTTATCCGCTATGCCAACTTGTGTATTAAAACGTGCTAAACGCAATGCTGCACATGCTGCAAAAACAAACGCGGCTAACCAGCCAATTTTTCCCCATGAGGTCAGTGCCCACTGGTGAATAACCAATGCAGGCGCTAAGCCGAATGACACCATGTCTGCCATACTGTCATATTCGGCACCAAAATCACTTTCTGTGTGCGTCATACGTGCTACACGCCCATCCATGCCATCCATAATCAAAGCAATAAAAATAGCAATCGCTGCATTGGCAAAGTGCCCGTCTACCGCCGCAATAATGGCATAAAAGCCAGCAAACAAACCTGCTGTTGTAAACAGGTTGGGTAACAAATAAATACCCTTGCTACGTTGTTTATGGATGTGTTCCGGTTCAGTCATAGTGTGACCTTAATTCTCAAGATAAATAAAGCATAGCAGGAAAATATTAGTCTGACGCTATCTAATTCATTAATGGTGATGAATAAAATGCGCCAGGGGATGTTCACCTGCGACGATACACTGCCCCACTTTAACATCAATTCGTGCTGTGACAGGCACATACACTTCAATACGCGCGCCGAAACTCATAAAGCCACAACGTTGCCCTTGTCCTAAGCGCTCACCAATTTGTACATAACAACGGGGTCTGGGCATAACACGGCCACGATACATCGCTAATAAAACATCATCATCTTCGTCCGTCTTAATCCATTGCGCGAATTGCGGTGCATCAGAAACGGCTGTTTCCTTATCGACATACCATTGGTGGATAACCTTACCTTCAATCGGACTGCGGATGGAATAAATATCAAAAATCCCCATGCCGAGGACAATTTTTTTCGCATCACGATCAATAAAACCATCACGGGCATCTTCAATCGCTAATACTTCAGCATCAACCGGACTTAGAACGGCTAACGGTTCTGGCGGAATACTACGAGTCGGATCTCGAAACATAAAGATCAGTAATAAGGGGATGATCCATAAGGGGGATGTTTCTAGCCAACCAAAATGATAGCCAACAATACCAACCGCAATAACAGCTATGGTAATGAACACATGTCCTTCACTAGCAATGAATTGATGTCTGTTTGTTAATGCCATAATTATTGTTAACCTGCAAAAACAAATGCGGTCATAAAGACCGCATTGTTAAAGTATTTCAAGCAATTAGTTTTTGCTCTTGTCAACAAGTGCGTTAGCTGTGATCCATGGCATCATGCTTCGCAGTTTAGCACCCGTTTGTTCAATCGGATGTGCCGCATTGTTACGACGACGTGCTGTCATCTCAGGGTAGTTACTCTGCCCTTCAAGAATAAAGCGTTTTGCATATTCACCATTTTGAATATTTTCCAGACATTCACGCATCGCCCAACGACTTTCTTCATTAATCACTTTATTACCGGTGACATATTCGCCATATTCAGCATTGTTTGAGATTGAGTAGTTCATGTTGGCAATACCGCCTTCGTACATCAAATCAACAATCAATTTCAATTCATGCAAACATTCGAAGTAAGCCATTTCTGGTGCATAACCTGCTTCAGTCAATGTTTCAAAACCGGCTTTAACCAGCTCAACCGCGCCACCACAAAGTACGGCTTGTTCACCGAATAAATCTGTTTCTGTTTCATCTTTGAACGTCGTTTCAATAATACCGGTACGACCACCACCAACACCTGAGGCATAAGACAGTGCAACATCCTTTGCTTTACCCGATGCATCCTGGAAAACAGCGATTAAATCAGGAATACCACCACCTTTAACAAATTCACTGCGAACAGTGTGTCCCGGTGCTTTAGGTGCAATCATGATAACGTCAAGATCAGCACGTGGCACAACCTGGTTGTAATGAACGGCAAAACCATGAGCAAAAGCCAATGTTGCGCCCTGCTTAATGTTTGGCTCAATTTCTTCTTTATATAGCACTGACTGGAATTCATCCGGCGTCAGAATCATAACAAGATCTGAACTAGCAACAGCGTCTGCTACATTTTTAACTGCAAGACCAGCTTCTTCTGCTTTTTTTGCAGAAGAAGAACCTTCGCGCAAACCAACAACTACGTTTACTCCTGAATCTTTCAGGTTATTTGCGTGAGCGTGGCCTTGTGAACCATAACCAATAATGGCAACGTTCATACCTTTAATAATGCTTATATCAGCATCTTTGTCGTAATAAATATTCATGGCATCCTCAATTCTAAAGTCGAAAAATATCTTTTAAAAAATGTTTTTAAATCGTAAATAAAGTAGTCAACGTCAAGTCTGGACGTTTTATACATGTAAGCTTTTTGCACCGCGTGCAATTCCCGATACACCTGAGCGCACTGTTTCTAAAATAGTGGTACTACCTAATGCTTCGATAAATGCATCCAGTTTACTTCCCGTGCCGGTTAGTTCTAGCGTATAAGTCGTATCGGTTACATCAATAATGCGGCCGCGGAAAATATCAATAAGACGTTTAATTTCTTCGCGCGCATCAACACCATCAGCAGAGACTTTAATCAGCATCATTTCACGTTCAATGTGCGCGCCTTCAGTCAGGTCTAATAGCTTCACCACATCAACCAGTTTATTCAACTGTTTGATTATTTGCTCAATCACTTGTTCAGAACCATCTGTCACCAATGTCATACGAGACAAAGAACCATCTTCGGTTGGTGCAACTGTTAATGATTCAATATTGTAGCCTCGCGCTGAAAACAAACCTGAAACGCGTGATAAAGCACCTGATTCATTTTCAAGTAATACTGAAATAATATGACGCATCAGGCTAGCTCCCTCTCTGGCGAAAGGTGCATTTCATGATGTCCTTTACCCGCAGCAATCATTGGGTAAACATTTTCTGTCTGATCCGTAATGATATCCATAAACACCAAACGATCTTTCATTGCAAAGGCTTCTTTCATTGCACCTTCTAGATCTTCTGGTTTTTCAATTCGCATACCAACATGGCCATAAGATTCCGCCAATTTCACAAAATCAGGAATCGTTTCCATGTAAGACTGTGAGTAACGTGATTCATAAAAGAATTCCTGCCACTGACGAACCATACCCATGTAACGATTATTCAAACTGATAATTTTAACTGGCGTGTTGTATTGCAACGCCGTACCCAGTTCCTGAATACACATTTGAATACTCGCATCACCGGTTACACAGGCGACCGTTGCATCAGGATGTGCAAGCTGCACACCCAACGCTGCTGGCAAACCAAAGCCCATCGTGCCCAGACCGCCTGAGTTGATCCAGCGGCGTGGCTCATCAAATTTATAAAATTGTGCTGCCCACATTTGATGCTGGCCTACATCAGAAGCAATGTATGCATCACCGTTAGTGACTTCATATAATTTTTCAATCGCGAACTGTGGTTTAATCAAAGCGCTATGACGATCGTAATTTAAGCAGTTCAATCCACGCCATTCTGCAATTTGATTCCACCATGACTTAAGTGCTTTTTCATCTTGATCGCTCTTACCATTTTTCACTAATGCAAGCATGTCGTTCAGCACCGTGGCAACGTCACCAACAATAGGCACATCAACAACAACACTCTTGGAAATAGAAGCAGGATCAATATCAATATGGATAATTGTTGCATTAGGACAGAACTGTTCTATCTTACCAACCACCCGATCATCAAAACGCGCACCAACAGAAATCAATACATCACATTCATGCATCGCCATATTGGCTTCATAAGTACCATGCATGCCTAACATGCCAACAAATTGTTCATCTGTTGCCGGATATGCACCCAGCCCCATTAAGGTACTGGTTATTGGTGCCCCCAGACTGCGAGTGAAATCAATGAGTTCTTTTGAGCCTTCACCCAATACGACGCCACCACCCGAATAAATCATCGGACGTTTCGCTGCTAGAAGTAATTCCGTCGCTTTTTTAATTTGTTTAGGATGGCCTTTAACAACCGGGTTATAAGAACGCATTTCAACCGTTTCCGGGAATACGTATTCAGTTGTTGCCATGGTCACGTCTTTAGGCACATCCACAACAACCGGGCCAGGACGACCAGTAGTTGCGACATAAAATGCCTTTTTCATGGTTTCGGCTAAGTCTTTAACATCTTTAACAAGGAAATTGTGCTTAACACAAGGACGGGTAATACCCACTGAGTCGACTTCCTGAAAGGCATCAGAACCAATTGCCCAGGTATTCACCTGGCCAGTAATAACCACCATTGGAATGGAGTCCATGTAAGCGGTGGCAATACCCGTTACGGCATTGGTTGCACCGGGACCGGACGTCACAAGAACAACACCTGGCTTACCCGTTGAACGTGCGTAACCATCAGCAGCATGGGTTGCACCCTGCTCATGACGTACAAGAATATGCTTCACATTCTCTTGCTTGAACAGCTCGTCATATATATAGAGTACCGCGCCACCCGGGTAGCCAAAGACGTGTTCTACGCCCTCATCTTTCAGGAAACGAATAAGTATTTCGGCACCGTTCAATTCCACGTTCACAATCTCCAAATAAATTCTTTTTTATCAACAACATAACTGTTCAGGGTCACAGCAACCCCATCGACCCGATAACTAAACTGCTGGGGTCAACCGACTTTCTATAATAAAGGCTGAAAATTGCCCTAAAATTGGGCACTACAGGTATTCCGAGCCAATATGAGAAAATACTTATAATGGCGCGTCGGGTCAAGTATCGTATTGAAAAAACGTTGCTTTTTAATCAAATACATCAAAAAATCACGGCTAGTTCCATAACAACAAACCATTTTCACGGTATAGTGTCTAAAAATCGGGAATTAAGGAGTTAATCGATGCGTAATACCTTAACAACATTATTGTCTTTGCTCTGCATTATTGGAAGCCTCGCAATGACACAAACAGCGCTTGCAAAAACCTATAAGTGGGTCGATGAAAATGGTGTCACTCAATACACCGCTACTCCGCCGCCAACAGGTGACTTCAAAGCAATAAAACCGCCTTCAAAGCCTGCCGTTGATCCAGCTAAAGCTCAAGGAGAATTTGATAAACGCCTGGAAGCCTTTAATAAACGCAAAGAAGAAACTGACAAAGCTAAGTCAGAAGCCAATGAACAAGCGGCTAAAGATGCCGAAGCCAAGAAAAATTGTGAGCAAGCTAAAAAGAATCTCAATTTATTGCAAACCAAAGTACGCGTAAGATATAAAGAAAAAGATGGCACGGTACGCTACCTTACCGACGAAGAACGTGAGGCTAATCTTAAACGTGCACAAGAGGCGATAAAATCTCACTGTAAGTAATCATTATGCCGTTAGTAAAATTACAAACCAATATTAAACTAGATGATGCAACGTCTCAGGGGTTACTTAAAAAACTTTCATCACTCACTGCTTCGCAATTAGGTAAACCGGAAAGCTATGTGATGGTTAGCGTAGAGCCATCTTGTTCCATGCTCTTTGCTGGAAACAATGAACCGCTCTGTTATGTGGAATTAAAAAGCATTGGGCTTCCAGAAAATATGACTACTGCTATTTCAGCTGCCTTATGCGAATTAATCAATGAGACAATGGGTATCAGTCCTGAGCGTATTTATATTGAGTTTACAAATGCCCCTCGTGCTATGTGGGGCTGGAACAGTGGTACGTTTTAAGATTCGTCGTTAACAAACTTCAATTGGCCTATACTAAAGACAAGCAAGGCCAGAAAAATATCCTGCCCCAAGATAATGTAACGTTCCATACTCAGTGGATAGATCCCATCATTAACCGTCAACACAAGCTGCATCAATGCATCCCGCAGAAATATAAAACCCGCCAACCATATAACTGATAAAACCAGTAACCACCCCATCGATCTTAGTCTGGGAATTAAAATAAAATAATAGAAACTGCCGGCAGACAATGCGATGCCAAGTTGAATAATACGTTCGATATCAAAATACATCTTTTACTCTTACCGTTAAAAGATTTCACAATTTTTCATAATATCAATGACTTGAGCCATGGTACAGCTAGTGACAAAAGACAATAATCCAACGTGGGTGATTATAAATATAGAATTTGACGATAAATTTTTAAACATCACCAAAACCTTATAAAAGCAATGATAACCGGCTATAAAAAATGTTTAGTATTTCAAGTAGTTGAAAACTGAATGTGTAACATTCGTTTACATTTATATATATTTTGACCCTGATCAATACGGTATGCTTAAACTCATCTATAATGAATGTGTCGACTGGTTGTTGGGGTAACGGCCGGTTTTACTAAACTCACTTTGAGTGCTTTTCATGTCTAAACAAGCGTTCACATCATCAGTTATTGCTAATCAAGTAACTGATATAAATTCGATCGATGATCTGAAACATGTGTTATGGGACACACGTCCACTATATGAGCTGCACCTTGGTGAAGCACTGATCCAGCAAAACTTATTAACTCAGGAACAACTCGATGTTGCACTGAACGAACAAAAAAAACGCCCGGGTATTCAGCTCGGTGAAATTCTAGTTAGTCTCAATTTCGTCAAAAAATCTGATATCTATAAAGCGATGGCACGTAAAATGGGAATTCCCTACGTGTCAATAAAAAACCATGTACCTGAGCCCAATGTACTATCCGAAATATCTGCAGATATTGCTCTGCTCTATAATGTCATGCCATTGGCCGTCATTAATAATAAATTAATTATTGCCATGGAGAACCCACTCGATCTTAAACTGATTGAGTTGCTACAGTTTCACAGTAATCACCGCATCGAAGCGGTAATTGCCTCTCGTGATGAACTTAACCATGCACTTGGCTCACTCTACGGATGGTTAGATGAATCAAATATCATCGAAGAAATTGATCATGATGAAGAACTTAATGCTATTACAAATGGTGAAATTAAATCTACCCAATTAATTGAAACCGAAGCAAGCAAGCGCCCCATTGTTCGTTTGCTCAATACTATTATTCTTCAAGGCGTACTACGTGGCGCATCTGATATTCATATCCGCCCAGGCAAGGAATATGCAGATATTCTTTATCGTGTTGATGGTGTACTACAATATTCGCGTCAAATAAAAAAGAGCCTGCTGTTACCGCTCATCGCCAGACTGAAAATCATTAGTAATATGGATATTGCAGAACGTCGCCGCCCTCAGGATGGGCACGCACATATTCTACGTCAAAGTAATAACATTGATTTCAGAATATCCATCATGCCGAGCATCAAAGGCGAAAGTGCTGTAATACGTATTCTGGATAAAGAAGTTGGTATGCGGCCGCTGGAGGAACTTGGTTTCAACAACACTGATCTTGAAAAAATTAAACTACTAATGTCACATAACCATGGCATGGTGCTGGTGACAGGTCCAACTGGTTCAGGTAAATCAACAACCCTATATGCCATGCTAAACGAATTAAAAAAACGTGGCCCGCATATTATTACGGTTGAAGATCCCGTTGAATACGACATGGAAGATATCGATCAAATTCAGATTAGTAATATTATTGACTACACCTTCGCCGAGGCCCTTCGTCATATTCTTCGTCATGACCCTGATGTGATTATGGTTGGTGAAATTCGTGATCTGGAAACTGGACGTATTGCTATAAAATCTGCGCTAACAGGTCATCTTGTTTTAAGTACCTTGCATACTAATGATGCGCCCAGTGCCATCACCCGACTCACCGAAATGGGCATCGAACCTTATTTAGTTAGCTCTACCGTACTCGGCATTGTTGCACAACGTCTGGTTCGTACCGTTTGCAAACATTGTAAGAAAGAAGACCATCAAACGTCTGAACAAATTCGCAACATTCTAAATGTGGATAAAAAAGATATCTTTTACATTGGCGAAGGATGCGAAACATGTAGTTACACCGGCTATCATGGTCGCACAACCGTGGTTGAATTACTCACCGTGACACCTGAACTCATTGATGAAATTAATGAAAATGTTACTGAAACAGAACTTCGCAAAACCTGTATCGAACAGGGGATGCAATCCCTCACTGATAACGGCTTGGATCTTGCTCGGCGCGGGATAACCACGCTGAATGAGGTCTTTGCAATCCGCCTTGATTAACACCGCTATTCGCGAATTGGACAGTTTTTGCTAGACTGTAACCATAGCAACCCTCACAAGGTGTGATTATGAAAGGTTTTATGACGCTCGTTTTCCTGCTTATTATCGCCGCTGCTGCCGGCTATTTTTTTAATCCCGAGTTCAAAAAATTTGTCAATAATCAGCTCATCTATGAGACCGGTGTAAAAAGTCATGTAAGTTATGGCTATAAATGGCAATCTAAAGACGGTGCCTGGCAATTAACCCAGGAACCTCCTGGCGATGGCACGCCCTACGAGAAAATAAAAGTCCGCGATGACTGGAATGTAATGGATGCACCTGCTGGCCTGAAATAGTAGAATAGCGGCCTCAAGTCACCATTACAGAAAGAAGTCCGATTATGCGTACCACCCAGTTTCTACTCGCCACGGTCAAGGAAACCCCTGCCGACGCTGAAATAATTAGCCACCAACTCATGATACGTGCCGGTTTGGTGCGCAAAATGGCTGCTGGCCTTTATAACTGGCTACCAATGGGGCTGCGCGTATTACGTAAAGTTGAAGCAATTATTCGTGAAGAAATGGAAAATGCCAACGCACAGGAAGTGCTCATGCCCGTTGTTCAACCCGCTGAATTATGGGAAGAATCTGGTCGTTGGGAACAATATGGGCCCGAATTACTGCGACTGCAGGATCGACATAAACGTGAATTTTGTCTTGGCCCGACTCACGAAGAAATTATTACTGATTTGATTCGTCGTGAAATACGCAGTTACCGCCAATTACCGGCCAGCTTCTACCAAATTCAAACCAAATTCCGCGATGAAATTCGACCTCGTTTCGGTGTCATGCGCTCACGCGAATTCATTATGAAAGATGCTTACTCTTTTCATCTTGATGGTGTCTCGCTTGATGCAACATACTCGCGAATGCATGAAGCTTACACGCGTATTTTTACTCGCTTTGGCCTCAAATTCCGCCCAGTCAATGCCGACTCTGGCAGCATCGGTGGTGCACTCTCTCACGAATTTCATGTGCTTGCTGACTCTGGTGAGGATGCCATTGCCTTTAGTGACGGCAGTGACTACGCTGCAAATGTTGAACTTGCTGAAGCACTTCCTCCAGTCGGCGAACGCCCCTCCGCAACTCAAGACATGTCAACCATTGATACGCCCAAACAACACAGCATTGAAGAGGTTAGCCAATTCCTCAACATTGATGCCAGTCAGTGCCTAAAAACGCTCATCGTCGAAGGTGTCGATGAATCACTCGTTGCACTGGTGCTTCGTGGTGATCATGAGCTCAATGATATCAAAGCAGTAAAACATCCTGCGATCGCCGAGCCGTTGGTGATGGCTGATGAAGCGCGAATTGAAAAAGAACTTGGCTGTAAAGTGGGTTCGATTGGTCCGGTTGGTCTGGATATTCTAGTACTGGTTGATCACAGTGCGGCTCATGTCGCTGACTTTGTTTGTGGTGCAAATAAAAACGGGCAACATCTAAGCGGTGTTAACTGGGCACGCGATCTGGATGAGCCTGACTGCATTGATATTCGTAATGTGGTTGATGGTGATACAAGTCCTGACGGTGAGGGTAGTCTAACTATTGCCCGAGGCATTGAGGTTGGACATATTTTCCAACTTGGCGACAAATACAGCGCCGCTATGAATGCCAATGTGCTAAATGAAAATGGCAAACAACAAGTGATGACCATGGGATGTTATGGCATCGGCGTGACACGGGTTGTTGCTGCAGCCATTGAGCAAAATCATGACGATAAAGGTATTATCTGGCCAGATGCGATAGCCCCTTTTCATGTCAGTATCTTGCCGATGAACATGCATAAATCGGAACGACTGCGCGAGGCAGTAGAAAGCCTCTATACTGAATTAAAACAGGCCGGTTTTGATGTCTTGCTAGATGACCGCAAAGAACGTCCAGGTGTCATGTTTGCAGACATGGAATTGATTGGTATTCCACACCGTCTGGTATTGGGCGACCGAGGCCTTGATGCAGGCATGATTGAGTACAAAGGTCGCCGTGATAGTGATAGCATTGACACACCACTTGATGGCATTATCGATTTTCTTAAGGACAAAATGAATTCATAATTAAATGAAGTAAAACAGGGTTAGCACCATGGTTAGACCATTTTTACTTATTCTATTATTCATCTCTACTGGCTTACATGCCTCGACCACCGAGCGGCCAAATGCTGAGCTACGCTTATTATTAACCAAAGCAATTAATAGCGCCGATAGTTTCGAAGATCGCTTTCACGCAGAAGTCTGGTTACTCGACATGTCGAGCCGCTTAAAGAAAAAAATACCTGACAACCGCAAACGTTTACGCTTACTAAAACAAATTCACTACGAAGCCAATCGAGCTAAGCTGGCACCAGAGCTAGTGCTGTCTGTCATTGAAGTGGAAAGTAATTTTGACCCTTGGGCTATATCTCGGGTCGGTGCCCGTGGCCTCATGCAAATTATGCCATTCTGGCTAAAAGAAATTGGTAAGCCCAATGATGATCTATTTAAACCAAATACTAACTTACGTTTTGGTTGTACCATTCTTCGGCATTATTTAGATCGGGAAAAAGGTGATTTGGTTCGGGGACTGGCACGCTATAATGGCAGCCTTGGTAGCAAACGCTATTCAAATAAGGTGCTTAATGCACTCAGTGATAGATGGTTTAAGCGTTAAGCTCACTACAAGATAATAAATCCCGTTTGTATATTGTCGATGGGTTTTTCAATAAGCTCACAAACAACATTAGTGACCTGGGCGTACTGAGGGCCTTGCCATAACCAGCTCTCAAAATTTTTCACGCGACTATCTTCACCACAGGCAACAAGCTCAACTTTTCCATCAGTACAGTTTTTTACCCAACCATTTAATTTAAACAAATCCGCTTGCTGTTGAGTTGATGCGCGATAAAAAACGCCCTGTACCTTACCTTCAACAAGACAATGCATACACGCCATCAGGGGAAATGAATCTTTGCCGCTTGCCCAGCTCGCAACAAATCATCTCCTGCGCTAAAACTAACCGCAATCGGATAGGTGTCAGTTCCTTTTAACGGCTCAAAACCTATCGAGGCCAAAGTACCACTGTACGATTTATCATTAATTGTCATGTTCACCGTTTGTCCGCTTGCCAATTTATTTGCATAGCTCGATGTAATTGAACCAATCACATAATAGTTATTTAACGCAGCGAGGCTGATCATTGGCACTGTGTTTATGCGTGTAATAATTGTCTGACCTGGTTCAACATGGCGTTTTAAAATAACGGCGGAAAATGGCGCACGAACAACACTTTCAACAACATCACGTTTAGCATTGACTTGTTGTGTTTTTGCTCTGGCAAAAGCAGCTTGTGCTGCGACCAGTGAATTTTCAGCTAATTGCAGATCGCTATCTGACAAAACCGTGCGATCATAAAGTTCCTGGGCACGATCCCACTCACGTTCAGCTTCTTTTAACTTATACTGCGCATCTTTTTTAGTTGCATTAGCACTGGCTAGTGCCGCGTTAAACCTATCTGGCTGTAGACGAACTAAAACTGCACCTTTATCAACCTTATCACCCACATTAACCAGAACCTCAGCCACTACGCCCGATACGGTTGTACTCATATCTATCCGTTGTGACCACTCTACCTTCCCGTCAATATCTACCGCTAATACAGGGTTAACAATTACTATTAATAACAATGCCAACAAATTTAATCGCATCATTGTTTGGTCTCCCCTGCATAAATTGTTTTACCGAGTAAGGCATCAAGTTGTGCCCAACGATAAGCAATATCAAACTCGGTTTGTTTAAGATAACGCTGTGCTTCGGATATTTGAACCATTGCATCACCCAAGTTAGTTCTCGTTTCCAGCTCATATAGTGCACGGCGCTGATCAAGGTATAACTCTCGATAATCTAACTGAGCAATCGCTTGTTCTCGTTGTGCTTTAAGATTATTTAACTCTAGCCAAATATCCAGTACCGACTGTTCAACCTGCGCAATCTGCCGCGCAAGACTGGCACGTTCAAGACGAATATTAGCCTGTTGTTTTGCGATACTCGCACGTGTTGAGCCACCACTAGAAAGTGGAATATTTAATTGCAAGCCAATACGCGCCTTATCCCGCGAACCGAAGCTACGGCTATGTTCTCTCACCTCAAACTCGCCACTCAGTATCGGGCTATCGCTAGCACGTGCATTACTTAGCCGTGCTTGTGCCGCAGCAAGCCTTGCCTGTGCTGTTTGTAATGCAGGATTATTGTTTCTCGCTAGCTTCTGGATTTTTTCAATGTCCGGAATAATACGTTTTAATGATGTGAGTTTGGGGTCTTCCAGAGTGGCAGGAAGCCGTCCAGCCTGATTCATCGCAATTGCCAGCGCCGATCGCGTACTACGTTGCTCATTATCACTTCGATAACGTTTTAACCTAACTTGCTGATAAGCATTTTCCAGTTCTAGTACATCCACATCAGATAATTGGCCAACCTCCCGACGATCACGCGCTTTATCAAGCGTAACAAATGCGGTTGCCATATCCTCATTATCACGAAGAAATGCCATATCGGCCAAAATGACATCAAAATAACGTCGCATTATTTCTAATCGGCGTTGATTGCGTGCACTTGCTAAACCAATACGCTCACCCTTGATAGCCAGATCTGCGGCTTTCTCTGCGGCATCAGTACGCCCAAAATCATATAGGTTTTTATTAACAAACAGACCAATGCTACTGTCGTTATTAGTTTGATCTGAAATAGTACTATTAGGTTCCACGTAAGATAATCGTGTTTGAATCGAAACGTTAGTGCCGGTTAATGATTTTGCTTGTAGACGTTCGGACTTGGCTATTTCTAAAGCTGCCTGCGCCTGTTCTATATCGGGATGACTACTTTCAGCACGCTGTAATGCGTATTGTAATGAAATAGTAGCGGGAAATTTTTCTTCTGCAATCACAACGTTAACCATCAAACTACAGATACAGGCGATAACCCCCTTCACATTGAGAGATATAAAACTTTTCACCTGTCGTTACTTTGCTTTACGCAATTCGCGCTTATACTTGGTAAAGCGCATTGTTTTATATTTCCCTTCTGCGACAAACTTCCCTAATTGCATGAATTCATCTACGCCGGCTGTTTTACCAATAAAACGAACTATTCGTTTCCCTTCCAAATCGTAAAAGGCAATTACCGGTGTGGCACGAACTCTGTTTAACTTGAAGGCAAAATCTTTCATTTTCATTTGTTTGCCGTCAAAGGTCGTCATTTCAATATCACCCTCGATATCAATAGGAAACAACACAAAATGTTCACGAAAGTATTCTTGTATCGCTGGTTGATTTAAGACCGTGTTTTTCATGTAATGACAAAATGGGCAGTCATCCATTTCAAAAAAAAGCATGACCGCTTTTTTTCCTTCTTCCTTAGCTATTGCTAACTCTTCAGCATAATCACCTAGAGACTGTTGAAAAAAGTGTTCATAAGGATCGCGCGGAGCGGCTGCTTGCAAACTAGTCATTGAAAGCAGTATGAGAAGTAGAATTTTTTGTATGCGAATAATCACTTCATTATCCTGAAATATCTATAATACATAGCATAATTGAACTTATGCTCGTCACCACTGTGCCGATGCACAGTCATCACTATTAGCATGCGGCAACCGTTTTATCTTTACAGGCGGTTTTCATAAATGACTCAATCATTTCACCGGTCAGCGGCCCCACATTACGCGCCATCACACGGCCACTGGGTGAAACAATATATGTGGTTGGCAACGCTGGAACAGGGCCTAACATATAGCTCGCTGAAGGATCTCTTGGACCAGGCAGAACAGGGTAACTGACCAAATAAGATTCAGAGAAGTCAGTTAGCTTTGCCAGCGGCAGTTCTTCATTATTAATACCCAATACCACGGCATCTTTGTCTTTATGTTTATCGTGAAAGTCTGATAAATCCGGAATTTCTTCAAGGCATGGTGGACACCAGGTTGCCCAGTAATTAACCACGACCCATTTACCGCGATAATCCGAGAGCTTATGCGTGTTTCCCTTGAGATCTTTCAAACTGAAATCAACAATATCATCCTGCCCGGCAAAGGCAGAAGCCATGCCTAATGACAACATCAAGCTCATCAATAATAATTTTTTTAGCAACATCTTTAATTTCTCCAAACCAATCAGGATTAGCTATTTCGACCGACAAAATAGCTTTCTGTTCACTGCTGGCTGATCAGGGCTGAGTTCGGCCCTTAGTTGTGCGATAATTGCCTCCATTATACTACAGAAACAGACACTTACGGGATCAAATATGCCGAATAATAGTAATACACGTACAGAAAAAGACAGCCTCGGTGAGCTGCCCGTGCCCGCTGATGCCTGGTATGGCATCCAGACTGCACGCGCCATTATCAATTTTCCTATCAGTGGCCGCATGCCTGACACCGACTTTATCCATGCTCACGTACGTATTAAACGTGCGGCAGCGGTGGCAAATTGCCAGCCTGACTGGCTCAACGAACAGCAGCGTGATGCGATTGTTAATGCCTGTGACCAAATTCTTTCTGGCGAATATCTGAATCAATTCGTTGTTGACCGCTTTCAGGCTGGTGCCGGCACCAGCCATAATATGAATTCTAACGAAGTCATTGCCAACCTCGCCAATGTCGCACTCGGTGGTGAAAAAGGTCAGTACGATCAAGTTCACCCCAATGATCACGTCAATATGGGGCAAAGCACCAACGATACGATTCCAACAGCGATTCGTCTCACTGCACTGGCTAAATTAGACAAACTTCTAAACGCAGTTGACACCATGGCCAATGCCTTCGCCAAATTAGGCGAACAAGAAGCCGACACTGTCAAAAGTGCCCGTACTCATTTACAGGATGCGGTGCCGACAACACTGGGACGTGAATTCA
>Ga0316207_10000279_pt1 | contig 95369 bp, 82 predicted proteins | sample 6weekpyrite_MG_FD_204943 | JGI IMG/M metagenome (GOLD analysis project Ga0316207, IMG submission 204943) | Microbial mat bacterial communities from mineral coupon in-situ incubated in ocean water Damariscotta River, Maine, United States -... | ecosystem: Environmental > Aquatic > Marine >...
GTCTTGGGTTTACTATGCCTAAGGTGTTGGCTTGGTTTATCACTTTTAACTTTGTAAATATCGCTTGGGTCTTTTTTCGTGCTAAGGAGTGGGAGGATGCGCTCAAGGTGCTTAAGGGGATGATTTTACTTGGGGCCGCACTGCCAGCAGAACATAAGCTGCGCACCTTAATGTCTGCAATTGCGGGTAACAGTCAGACCCTTATCTATTTAGCAGCCGCATTTATTGTTGTACTCTTATTTAAAAATGGCATGCAGTTACGTGAGAGTTTTAAGGCAGAGAAGCGCTACCTTGCCTTTGCTATTATTATCTTTATCTACTCGGTGTTATCCTTTAACCAAGTCAGTGAATTTATTTACTTTAATTTTTAGGAAAGACCTTTGAAGCAATACAAACAGTGGACAAAACGATTTGTCGTCTTACTGGCATCACTTCTTTTAGTGCTCTTAAGCCTCAACTATTTTGTTGATCCCTTAGGATCGCATACACTAAAGCGCTATTCAAAATTCACCAATAGTGATATGCTAAAGTTTTTCAACCTAAAAGTTTATGGAGACTATGACCTTGCCCTTATAGGGACTTCTCGTGTTATGAAGATTGATCCTATTTACATTCAAGAACTAAGTCATAAAAAAGTGGCCAATCTCGCCCTCAGTGCTGCTCATATCCAAACACTATACCCCCTTGCTTCCCTCATCAAGTCAAGAGGTAAAAACTTTATTTATGGGTTTGACTGTTTCTCCTTAAATTCAGCCGGGCTTAATACTTCTAGGCTTCAAGAGATACGCTATCATTATGAACAACTTCATTATCAGTACTTTTTAGACAAGGACCTGATTGCTGCTTCTTTTAAAACCCTTAGAAACTTAACGCTTTCACGACCATTTAACTACCGTCTTCTTCGAGAGGATGAACTTCCTGCTATCTATCCAAAAGACAAGCTAGAAGCACTCTTTCATGATATGTATGCCAATTATACCTTAGCCCCCGAGCAGATGATTATAAACCTCGCTAAGATCGCTGATGAGAATGACACCTTTGTTATATATCCAAAATATCAGCACTACTATCCCCTCTTTCAAGAACATGATATTGAAGCAAAATATTTTCACGCCATTAAACTCCTGGTTAAAAACACCAAGGCGAAGGTGTACAGTTTTTATGGTCTTAATGAAATCACTGCTTCAAAAGCAAACTTTGATAACTTTGGCTGGCACTTTAAGCCAAAGGTTGCCAAGCCTATCTTTGATGAAGTCTTTGAAAAAAAGAGAGCTCATAATGGGGTTCTCTTAACAAAAGAGAATGTGGATGAAGTGCTCACTAAGACACAACAAGATATTGAACTTAACTACGCCTCAATTCATCCTTAATTTTTTTAAACAATTCCTCTCTTTTGCGTGCATCAAAAGGGATCATAAAATTTTTCTGGATACTTTCGTCACTTATGCTTTTCCAACGTTTACTCGATGCAAAGAGAGAATCTGCAAAAAAGGTCATCGTAGGTGTGCCTACCATCGCCGCTAAATGATAAGTACCTGTAGATGTGGATATAAAGAGTTTAAACCTGCTAATAAGTTCAGCAAAATCCATTAAAGAGCCTTGTGATCTATACAACACCACATCTTTTATATCCGCTTCTTTCACCTCTTTGTACAGTGTTTCTTCCCCTGGTCCAAAGGTAAACACTACCTGATATTTTCCAGGCACTTCTTTTGCCAAAGCTATATACTCAGGTACTGTCCAATTAGCATCTGAAGAGCCTCCAAAACCTGGATGAAAGGCTATGACGGGCTTGTCTATATGAAAGGATTTACAAAATTCTATATACTTCGTCTCATTTGTAACCTTGAATAAAGGCTGAGGAAAATAGAGGTCGATGCTTGGAAACATAACCTTGGCTAAGGCTAGGTTATACTCAAATTCTGCCATTTGGACACGCGAACGTTTCTGTTTTATCCGTCTATTATAAAAGACTTGAGCGATTTTTGTTGCCGGAGCGATGCGTGTCTTAACACCTGCTAAAAACTGGGCCAAGGCAACTTTCGTGTTTGAAAAAAGCGTTATTGATGCATCAATTTTAGCTTTTCGTAACTTTTTTGACAAAGCAAAAGCACTATCTGTATCATCCACTATTACCTCATCAATAAAAGGCATAGCCTCTGCTAAGCTTTGATTTAAAGGAGAAACACAGGCAATAATTTTGTTCTTAGGCTCATGTTGTTTTAACACATAGAGGGTTGGTAAAGCCGTGATAAAATCACCTAGCTTATCGTTTCGCACCACAAGTATATTCACCTATTCACCTCTGTATCAGCTTATTTTGCTAAAATTATATCTAATTTAAAACATAAGGACTTTGCCGATGAAAGGTATTATCTTAGCGGGCGGAAGTGGCACACGTTTATACCCAATTACTAAAGGTATCAGTAAACAACTTGCCCCTATTTATGATAAACCGATGATCTATTATCCTCTTTCTGTTTTAATGCTTTCAGGCATTAAAGAGGTACTTATTATCTCTACCCCTACAGATCTTCCTCGATTTGAAGAGCTCTTAGGGGATGGTTCCGATATAGGCATGCATTTTGAATACATTGTACAACCTTCGCCAGATGGACTAGCACAAGCTTTTATACTTGGTGAAGCGTTTATCGGAAATGATGATGTCTGTTTAGTTTTGGGTGATAATATCTTTCATGGCGGTGGGCTCGGAAACCTCTTAGCTGACAGTGTTAAGAATGTTACTGAAAAAAAGAAGGCCACCGTTTTTGGTTATTATGTGAATGATCCGGAGCGCTATGGGGTTGTTGATTTTGATGATGAGGGAAATGCACTTAGTATTGAAGAGAAACCTCAAACACCTAAAAGTAATTATGCTGTAGTAGGTCTGTATTTCTATCCAAATGATGTTGTACAAGTCGCTAAAGATGTTAAACCTTCTGAGCGTGGTGAACTTGAAATCACCACTGTCAACCAGCACTATTTAGACAAAAATGCACTTAAGGTAGAAGTGATGGGGCGTGGTTATGCTTGGCTTGATACAGGCACGCATGAGAGTCTGCTTGAGGCGGGTCAATTTATTCAAACCATTGAAAACCGCCAAGGGCTCAAGGTCGCTTGCCTTGAAGAGATTGCCTTTGAGATGGGCTATATCAATAAAGAACAACTCATTACACTCGCCCAACCGCTCAAAAAGAATCAATATGGACAATACCTGCTTAAAAGAGCTGAAGAAGGTGCAGGAATACGATGAAATTTACACCGACACAGATTGCAGATGTGATTTTAATCGAGCCAGAGGTACATGGAGACGAACGTGGTTACTTCGTTGAGACCTTTAGACAAGATAAGCTTGAGTCCTTTTTAGGGCATACGATTAATTTTGTTCAAGACAATGAATCAAAATCCAATAAAGGGGTTTTACGCGGTCTTCATTATCAGCTTCACCCCGCTTCTCAAACTAAGCTGGTACGCGTGATACAAGGCAGTGTTTTAGATGTTGCCGTTGATATTCGAGAAGGTTCGCCTACCTTTGGACAGCATGTTACCGCCATACTCAGTGGTGAAAATAAAAAGCAACTTCTTGTTCCTAGAGGCTTTGCCCATGGTTTTTTAGTCTTAGAAGATGAGACTGTATTTGCCTATAAGGTGGATAATTACTACTCACCTGAAAATGACAGAGGCATGGCCTTTGATGACCCAGCCTTAGCCATAGACTGGAAGTTTGAGCGAAACGATTTAAACTTGTCAGATAAAGACACCAAACAGCCTCTTCTCAAAGATGCTGAGTTATTTAATTATAAGATGAACCTGTATGCATAAAAACATCTTAGTCACGGGAATGAATGGTCAACTTGGGAGTGAATTTCAAGCACTCAGTCAGGAGTATACGCACTATTATTTCACCTTTACCGATAAGAACACTCTAGACTTGAGCAATCTGTGTAAACTCGAAGAGTATTTTGATGATAAAGATTTTGACCTCATCATAAACTGTGCCGCTTATACTGCTGTTGATAAGGCTGAAGAAGAAACTGAACTCGCTGATAGCATTAACCATAAAGGAGCTAGCCTCCTTGCTAAAATAGCTAAAAACAAGGCAATAGCACTTATACATATCTCAACAGACTATGTTTTCGATGGTAAAAACTTTCGTCCATATAATGAGTCAGATACCACCTCTGCTCAAAGTGTTTATGGACAGAGTAAACGTGATGGCGAAAAAGCCATTTTAAGTGTTAATGCAAAAAACACGCTCATCATCCGCACTTCATGGGTTTACTCAAGCTTTGGCAATAACTTTGTGAAAACAATGCTTCGTTTAGCAGAACAAAGAGATGAACTTGGCCTTATCTATGATCAAGTCGGCACCCCTACGTATGCAAGAGATTTAGCCAGAACAATTTTAGAGATTTATCCTAGCATTGACAATAACACACCTGAGATTTATCATTATAGTAATGAAGGCGTGGCTTCCTGGTATGACTTTGCCAAAACCATCTTTGAGCTATCAGGAATTAACTGCAAGGTTCATCCTATAGAGACAAAAGATTATCCAACGGCAGCTGCCCGTCCACACTATAGTGTACTCAATAAATCAAAAATAAAACAAAACTTCAATATAGAAATCCCGTATTGGAAAGATGCATTAATATCGTGTTTAAAAACACTAAAGGAAAACCATGTCTAAATCAATCCTTGTCACCGGCTGTGCTGGATTTATAGGTTCAAACTTCGTTCCATACTTTTTAGAGAAATACCCTGAGTACTACATCATTAACTTAGATCTACTCACTTATGCAGGGGATTTAGCCAATCTAAGTGATGTTAAGGCGGATGCTAATTATAAGTTTATCAAGGGTGATATCTGTAATCGTGAACTTGTTGAGTTTATCTTTGATGAGTATGATGTCAAAGGGGTGATTCATTTTGCGGCTGAATCTCATGTAGATAACTCTATTAAAAACCCTGGAGTGTTTATAGAAACCAATGTGAATGGGACCTTTACTCTTTTGGATGTAGCCTATAAAAAATGGATGCAAAAGCCTTTTAGCTTTAAAGAAGGGTATGAAGGGTGCAGGTTTCATCATATCTCTACTGATGAAGTTTATGGTACGCTGAATGAAACAGATCTCTTTACCGAAGAGACACCCTATGCTCCCAACTCACCTTATTCTGCTTCTAAAGCCTCCTCAGATATGATAGTACGCTCTTACCAAGAGACCTACGGGATGAATACAGTAATTACCAACTGTTCAAATAATTATGGGCCCAAACAACATGATGAAAAACTCATTCCTACAATCATACGTAAATGTTTAGCTGGAGAAAGTATCCCTATCTATGGAGATGGAAAAAATATTCGTGATTGGCTCTATGTCCTTGATCATTGTAAGGGTATCGATTTAGTTTATCATACCGGTAAAGAGGCCAATGTTTATAATATAGGTGGCCGCAATGAACGAACCAACCTTCAAATCGTGGATACTATCTGTAGTATCCTAGATGAAAAGGTTCCAAAAAAGAACTCCTATAAAGAGTTAATCACCTTCGTTGAAGACAGAGCAGGACATGATAGACGGTATGCTATTGATGCAAGTAAGCTAGAAAATGAATTGGGTTGGAAGGCCGATGAAAATTTTGATAGCGGTATTGTGAAAACCATTGAGTGGTATTTAAAGAAATATCATAAAGTTGTATAATGGGATACTATACACAAGAAGAGCTAACAAAAATTGGCTTTAAATCCATTGGAAAAAATGTTAAAATAAGTGACAAGGCCAGTATTTACAATCCTGAAAAAATCACTATCGCAGATGATTCAAGAATAGATGATTTTTGTGTTATTTCTGGAAAAATATCTATCGGATGCAATGTTCACATTACACCAAATTGCTTAGTTGCAGGGGGTGTAGAAGGTATCGTATTTCATGATTTCACAACACTTGCATATGGTGTAAAAATATTTACACAATCAGATGACTATAGTGGTGAAACTATGACAAATTCAACCGTTCCTACTTTATATAAAAAAGAATACAAAGAATCTGTAGAAGTTGGTAAACATACTATTATTGGAGCTGGATCCATTATTATGCCTGGTGTGAAACTAGCAAAAGGAACTTCAATAGGGGCCTTAAGTCTTGTACTTCACAATACTTTACCTTGGAGTATTTATGTCGGTTCTCCCGCAAAAAAAATAAAAAATAGAAAACAAGACTTATTAGAACTTGAGACACAATATTTAAAAACAAAGAGAAAAAATGATTCCATTTAATAAGCCTGCTCTCACTGGTAGTGAAGAGAAACACATCTTCACGTCACTCCATAGTGAAAAAATATCTGGAGATGGACCCTATACTCAAAAATGCCACGAATGGTTTCAGTCACAGCTATCCTCAAAAGCTTTGCTAACGACTTCATGTACACATGCCCTTGAAATGGCTGCCATATTGATTGACATACAAAAAGATGATGAAGTTATAATGCCATCATATACCTTTGTTTCTACAGCCAATGCTTTTGTCTTGCGTGGTGCAAAAATTATTTTTGTAGATATACGGGAAGATACTATGAATATAGATGAATCTAAAATTGAGGCAGCAATTACTTCCAAAACAAAAGCCATTATTCCTGTTCATTATGCAGGCGTGGCATGTGAAATGGATGTTATTATGGAGATTGCTCAAAAACATAACTTATATGTTATTGAGGATGCTGCCCAAGGTATGATGGCTACTTACAAAGGTAAACCTTTAGGCACAATTGGACATATGGGAGCCTTTAGTTTCCATGAAACAAAAAACTATACTAGTGCTGGAGAAGGTGGCCTTTTAATTATCAATGATTCAAAGTTTGAAAAAAGAGCTGAGATTATCAGAGAAAAAGGCACTAATAGAAGTCAATTTTTCAGAGGCATGGTCGACAAATATTCCTGGGTAGATATAGGTAGCAGTTATCTTATGAACGACATTAGTGCTGCATTCCTTTATGGGCAACTTGAGAATGCCGAGCAAATCAACATGCGTCGTCTTAGCATTTGGAATCAATACTATCAATCCTTTAAAGACTTAGAAAACAAGGGCCTATTAACACTACCTAAAACACCAAGTGATTCATTTCATAATGCACACATGTTCTATGTAAAGCTTAAAAATATAAATGAAAGAACAGCCTTTATCCAATATCTAAAATCTCAAAATATTTTAGCTGTTTTCCATTATGTCCCCCTACATTCATCGGAAGCGGGCAAAAAATTTGGTATCTTTCATGATAAAGATATCTTTACCACAAGTGAAAGCGAAAAATTAGTTAGACTACCAATATTTTACAACGTAACAAATGATGAAATAAACCATATAATTGATGCTGTAAAACATTATTTTGAGGTGAAATAATAATATGGATATAGCTCAAGAAGTTACTAATAATTTACAAACATTTGAGGCATTAAAGCAGCTCGCTTTTAATGAGTCAAATTTGAACGAAAAATTAAAATTACTGCAATATACTAGTACATGGGCTGTAAGAGAACATACCGGAAAATTCTCAGACAAAGAGATTGAAAAAGCTCTCTCAAAGATTTCTAAACAGTATTCTTTTGAGCAAAAAGAGTACTGTCCAAATTCATTTTTACATGTGATGACGGAGTGTTCAGATATTGGAGGGCATACAAGAATTGTAGAAAAATGGATGAATGCTTCAGATGATAATGAAGTGCATTCTCTTTTACTCATTAAACAAAAACTTACAATACCACAATGGCTTATTTCAAGTACACAAGAGCGACAAGGTACCTTGTATCAACTTCCCTTAACAAATACACCTATTCAAAAAGCACTTGAGTTGCGCGACATAGCTTCAAAATATGAATATATTGTGCTCCATACTCATATGGACGATATTATTCCTTTGCTTGCTTTTGCAACGGAAGATTTTAAACGCCCCATCATTTTTGTCAATCATGGAGACCATCTTTTTTGGCTTGGTATTTCGATTATTGATATGCTATATGATGCAAGTCATGATGCTACAAACTTTACAAAACATAAACGAGGGAATATACTCAATGAAATAGTTCCTGTACCTTTGGAATTTAACAATTCAACACAACAAGACAAACAAGCAGCATTAAATTCACTTGGCCTTCAACTAGATGATTCTACAAAAATCATTCTTTCAATGGCCAATTCATATAAGTACCACTATTTAGATGATTATACCTTTATAAAAATGGCACTTAATATATTAAAAGCTAATCCTGATACTATTTTTATCGTAATTGGCCCAGATAAAGATACTGAAAAACCATGGAAAGATGCCTATAATAATTCAAATAAAAGACTTATAGCAGTTGGCTTAAAGGTCCGTGAAGAAGTGAATTTATACAAAGCTATTTCGGATTTATACATTGATAGCTTTCCTTTTAACTCTTACACCGCTTTTTTAGAATGTGCTTCTCATCACATTCCATCACTCTCATTAAAAACAGAGTTTAATAGCTTAGATATACTTATAGATACTCCAAACCATTGTAGTACTATCGATGAGATTATTCAAAAATCAACTCAAATACTTCAAAACAGTTCTAAAGATCAATATGACCTATCTGAAAAAATTATCAGTTACCATTCAATAGATAAAAACTGGATACATTGTAAAAATAGACTCATAGAGCGAACTCCAGATGAGCATACATTACACTGGGAATTTTCACATAAAAATACAATAGATACTTATGATAAAATGTTATATGCATTAACACCAGGCAATACACGAAAAATACCTTTTGAAAAAACAATCCATTTTAAAAATAACATACGAATATTATCTATTTTATATAAGTATAATAAACTAGTAGGCTTAAAAATATTAAACTACTTATTTAAAATCCTTAAATACAGCTATAAATAGTTTAGGAAAGGTACATTATCACACACTTTAAATGGGACAACTATTCGGATCAGCCTTACCAGATTAAAGATCGGGCTTTTAAAAAGCAAGAGCGTAAAAAGCATCTTGGTAGTATTGTTTATACCTTTTTAATTTCACTGCTTATCTTTCCCTTTGCCCTGCTCTTTTTACCTCTGTTTAAAAAGAAGGAGATTGAGACAGATAGTTTTTTTGGGATGAGTATCAATCTTGATAAAGAGCCTGATCTAACACCTGAGCTTTTAAATGAGCTTCATGTCAAGCATGTTTTAGTACGCTTTCCTATGGCTGACATTCAAAACATTCAAGCCTACCTAAGCTTTATTCAGTCTCTTAAAGCTGAGAGCGTTGTGTTGAATATCATGCAAGACCCCCATACACTTAATGACAGAGAACAACTTCAAAAAGATTTTCAGCTTATCTTTGAGAGTTTTGCTTCTTCTGTGAACCTCTTTCAAGTCGGTACCACCATTAACCGAAGTAAATGGGGATTTTTCAGTGTTAAACAGTACCTCAAGTTTTATCAAGTCGCTTATCAACTTAAAGCAAAAAACTATCCTAAGCTAAAACTTCTAGGTCCCTCTGTCATTGACTTTGAATACCACTACCTCATTCATGCTCTTTTTAACTTTGTAAATGTGAAGTATGATGCTGTTTCAGCCTTACTCTATGTTGATAGACGTGGAGCGCCTGAGAACACGCAGATGGGCTTAGATCTTATCTCAAAAATTCATCTGCTTTATGCCTTTGCTACCATTTCGCCAAAAAGTAAAAATGACATCTATATCACTGAGACCAACTGGCCACTGACAGGTACTGCCCCTTATGCCCCTACGAGTGAGCATGAGTGTATAGATGAAGAGTTATATGCTGATTATATGGTGCGGTATTATCTCTTGGCCTTATGTTCTAACATGGTCAAGGCTGTCTACTGGCATCAACTTATTGCGCCTGGATATGGCCTTATTGATAATCGTGATGGCCAGCTCATTAAACGTCCTGCTTTTAGGGCCTTTCGAACAATGCTAACGCAGTTAGAAGGTACACAAATTCTCTCCTTTCGACAAGATAAGTTCTTTTATGAGATAATTGCACAACAAGATGAGGAGTTGATCCAAGTGCTTTGGTGTAATGACAGTCGCTATGAATTCAACTTTTCACAAGAGGTTGAGATAATCTCTCGTGATGGAGAGCATTCTGTGAGTAAGACACTTACCCTCACAGGTTCACCTGTATATGTAAAAGAGGTAAAATGAAGATATTGATTATCCTACCTAACTGGTTAGGCGATGCACTGATGGCGACACCGGCTATTGAGCACTTAAGTACAAAGTATCCTGAGGCTCGTTTTACCTTTATCGGCTCCTTTGTTAGTGTCGAAGCGATTAAGCATCATCCTAAATGTGAAGCCTCTTTTGTCGATAAGACCAAAAAACAAGGCAATCGCTTAAAAGCTACGCATGCCTTTGCAAAAAGTTTAGGAGAGTTTGATATTGCTATCACCTTTAGAAATAATATCTACTCAACACTTCTACTCCTTTTCACCCCTGCTTTTACAAAGATTGCCCGCAAATCATGGCACGCCTCACTACTCTTAGACAAGGTCGCTAAACTCGATAGACAAGAGCATTTAAGTATTCAATATAACAATCTCGTTAACCTCTTGGAAGAAAACCCTACTGAGCCACCGAAGTCCAAGCTTTACATTTCCAAGCATCAGTATGAGAAACCTACACTCGGTATTAATCCGGGAGCAACTTATGGTTCGGCTAAACGCTGGTATCCTGAGAAATTTGCCGAGGTAGCAAAGGCCTTTAGTGATACCTATCAAATCATCATCTTTGGAGGGCCTTCTGAGATGGATATGGGCGCAGACATTGAGTCTCGTTTACAGGAGATGGGCATTACAAACTATCTTAACCTTGCCGGTAAAACAAGCATTGAAGAACTTTGTTCACACATTGGAGGCTTAGATGTTTTTGTCACCAATGATAGTGGTCCTATGCATGTAGCAGCAGCTTATGAAGTGCCTACGGTGGCTATTTTTGGTCCTACACGCCATTTTGAAACCTGTCAATGGAAAAATGATAAGAGCAAGATTGTTAGACGAGATGATGTACCCTGTGCACCGTGTATGAAGCGCACCTGTCCACTTAAACATCATGAGTGTATGACGAAGATTGAAGCGGCAGAGGTGATAGAAGCGGTTAAAGAGGTTGTTGGTTAATCGTTCCTAGTTTTTAGTTAACCCTACATTAAAACTAAAAACCAGAAACCTCAAACTAGAAACTAGAACCTTACCTTGAAACCAATATAGGCTGTATCATTATAGGTATAATCTCCACCCTCAAAATCAGTATCAAGTTTACGATATCCTACAAAAAGTTCACCCTGTTCTATGATACGTAGACCCAGTTCAGCTCTACTCTCAAAGTATTTGTCCGCATCTTTAAAAGAGAGGACAGAAGGTGCGTATGAGATTCCACCTGAGAGAATCAAAGGCATTGGGATATCTAGAGGCAAGGTATAAGCCAACTCTACATTTAAGGGCAAAGCAGCGTGCTTAGCATTGCCAACCTTTGTGTATGTTCCTTTAAACCCAACACCGAATTTTAGATTTTGAGCGCCTCTAATGTCTTGACGCAGCATAAACCCAGCCGATAAAAGTGGGTCTGTACTCTCTAGATTATCTACATCTAAAAATCCAAGGGTTAAAAAATAGGTATCAGGGTAATCTGAACGGTTTAACTCACCAATATCAATATTACCTTTGACTTCGATGTCGTCATTGTTTAAGTTAATTGAAGCGTCATGCATTGCAAAGAGTGAAGCACTCAATGAAAGCGTTAATAATAGTTTTTTTAGCATAAATTGCTGTCCTTTTGAATTCGTTCTATAGTCTTTGTCGTGCTCTTACCATCAACAAAGTCCACAAGTTTCAACTCTTTAGCAAATTCTGTTCCGACAACTGCTTTTCCTTCGTAGTCACCGCCCTTAACAAGAACATCAGGTTCTATCATCTTAATAAGATCATGCGGAGTCTCTTCTGAAAAAATCACCACATAATCCACTACCTCAAGTGCAGCTAAAAGATAAGCTCTATCATACTCAGGGTTCACAGGGCGTGTCGGCCCTTTTAACTTCGTCACAGAAGAATCAGCATTTAGCCCTACTATCAAGATATCTCCAAAGCTTTTGGCGACTTCAAGGTATTTTACATGCCCTAGGTGTAAGATATCAAAACAGCCATTCGTAAAGACCACTTTTTGCCCTTTTTCCTTGGCATTGAGTACAGATCTTTGCAGTTCCTCTTTGGTTTTAATGTGCATATCAGAAGAGCTTTTATGTAAGGTAGACTCATACTCTTCAATCTCATCCATCGTCGCTGTTGCTGAGCCTATCTTACCTACTACAACGGCAGCTGCAGCATTGGCAAACTCTGCTGCACTCACGATATCTTTATCACTACTGATGGCAAAGGCTAAAGAAGCGATAACCGTATCACCTGCACCCGTCACATCAAAGACCTCTCTTGCAACTGTTGGAACCTTATGCATTTTATCACTAAAAATTGCAATACCATCTTCTGAAAGTGTAATCATAGAGAGTTCGAGTTCACACTCACGGCGTAGCCACTCCCCTGCTTCTAAAAGGCTTTCGTCATCCTTGATATCAATACCCGTAGCCTCACACGCCTCTTTTTTATTAGGCGTTAAAAAGTGCGCGCCTTTGTATTTTGAATAATCTGTTCCCTTAGGGTCAACCAAGACCTTTTTATTCATCGTGGCCGCAAGTGCAATAATCTCTTGACATAAGCTCGTGGTTAATACACCCTTGCCATAATCGGACAGAATAATCATGTCATATAAAAAGAGATCTTTTTTAATGGCGGTAAGTATCTTTTGCACTGAGTCCTCTGAGATATCCTCTTTTGACTCTTTATCGTAGCGCAAAATCTGTTGACTAGAGGCAATTACCCGTGACTTCTTGGAGGTTTTACGTCCCTCTTGTGTTACTAAACCTTCGGTTTTAACGCCAAGGCTTTTAAGCATCAGTAGTAACTCTTTGGCTACCTCATCTAAGCCAATCACTGAAGCCACACTTACACTGGCACCTAAGCCATGAAGGTTATTAACAACATTTCCTGCTCCACCTAGTACCGCAGTTTCTTTGGCGACATTAACGACTTGCACGGGTGCTTCAGGAGAAATTCGATCGCAATCCCCCCAAAGGTAATGATCAATCATCAAATCACCCACGACTAAGATATTGGGTTTAGCATTTCGTAAACTTTTTATCATTATTTTACTTCACTCTCATAAATACGTTTAATTTCAGGGACATAGGCCTTAATCCCCTCTTCAAACTCATACGCTGGCGCATAGCCTAAGCCCTCTTTCGTTGAGGCGATATCGGCTTCCGTGTGAAACTGGTAACGTCCGATAAAAGGATTTGGGATATATTCACATGGATACGATGTGCCTAACTCTTTTTGTAAGATATCAACCATATCCTGAAAAGAGCGTGCCTTACCTGTACCTACATTATAGATGCCTGATGCTTTTGGATGCATAGCTTTGACATTGGCTTGGATGATATCTTCAATAAAGATAAAGTCTCTTAAAATCTTATCTGAGTCTTCAAAGAGCTTAGGATTTTTACCTGAGAGAAGTTGATGACCGAACTGAATCACCATAGAAGCCGTTGAGTTTTTAAAATACTCTCTAGGCCCATACACATTAAAATAGCGAAGCCCTACGATGGAGATATTTGCACTTTTCATATATTCACGAGAGAGGTGGTCCATAGAGAGTTTAGAAAAACCATATACATTTTGAGGGGCTTCACGTCCTACTCTTTGAGGTGACTCTGCATCTCCATAGGTCGCTCCTGAGCTTGCATAGATCATGTTTGCTCCATGTTCTATAGCCATCTCAAGTAGATCTTTATAAGCATTAACATTGGTTTTAATCATCAGGTCTTGCTCTAAGGCTGTAGTATCAGAGATCGCCGCTTCATGAAAAATATAATCAAACTTATAGTTCTCTCGTAAGTTTTGCATCCCTGCAGGATCATTAATATCACCTGAGATAATCTCGCCTCTAAAGCCTAAAAGATTTTTAAAATGCCCAAAGCTCTTCAGGTTACCATTGGAAAGTGTCTCACCCGATCTAAACGAATCATACACGACCACCTTAGTATCAGGATGGTTCTGCTGAAAATAAAAAGCAAGATTAGAGCCGATAAAACCCGCTCCTCCTGTAATTAAAATTGTTTTGCCGCTTAGGTCTTGGTCAGTGTACTTCACGAATAATCCTTTGTATCTGGATGACATCAAAATATTTTATGCGATTTTAGCGAAAATGAGTTAATACAAAGGTAAAGAGAGGATAGAAGGGAGTATGCTTAGTCAGGACTAAGCATCGCTGTTAAAGACATCTCGAGTATAAACCTTCTCTTGAACATCTTTAATATCATCAGACAGGCGGTTTGCTACGATAACATCAGATTGTGATTTAAAGGCATCTAAATCTTTAATAACGCTAAGACCCTCAAATTCATTTTCATCAAGAACTGGCTCATAAATCACCACTTCCACACCTCGACTTTTCAGCCTTTCAATGAGTCCTTGAACGGCTGAGCTTCTAAAGTTATCACTTCCGCTTTTCATAATGAGTCTATAGATACCCACTACTTTGGGAGTTCTACTTAAGATCTGCTCTGTAATAAACTCTTTACGTGTCTCATTTGAATCCACGATAGCACCAATGAGATTGTTTTGGACATCTTTAAAATTGGCTCTAAGCTGTTTAGTGTCTTTAGGGAAACAGTAACCACCATAACCAAAAGAGGGGTTATTGTAGTGCGTACCAATACGAGGATCAAGTCCTACACCATCAATGATATCTTTAGTATTAAGTCCATGTATTTCACTGTAAGAATCAAGCTCGTTAAAATAAGCCACACGCATGGCAAGATAGCTGTTTGAAAAGAGCTTAATCGCCTCTGCTTCTGTTGAGTCAGTATAGAGTACAGAAACATTTTTCTTAATGGCACCACGTTCTAAGAGCCCTGCAAACATTACCGCACGATCTGATTTTTCCCCTACAATAATACGACTTGGATAGAGATTGTCATGTAGGGCCTGTCCCTCACGTAAGAATTCAGGAGAGAAGATGATGTTTTTTGTTCCCATTCGCTCACTCACCTCTTTGGTATAACCAACAGGAATAGTCGATTTAATCACCATCGTCGCCTCAGGATTAATTTTCATCACATCAGAAATTACATACTCAACTGTTTTCGTATTAAAATAGTTGGTTTCAGGATCATAATCAGTTGGGGTTGCGATGATGATATAATCGGCACCAAGATAGGCCTCTTCTTTATCTAAGGTCGCTCTAAAATTTAAGGGTTTATTTTGTAAAAAGTCCTCAATTTCAGCATCCTCAATAGGAGACTTTTTATTATTAAGCATCTCGATTTTCTCAGGTATGATATCTAAGGCAACAACTTCATTGTGTTGGGCAAGTAAAACACCATTAGATAAGCCCACATATCCTGTACCTGCAATTGCGATTTTCATAAATAAACACTCCTTATTCTAAGTAGAAATTATATTATAAACTTCTTTAATCTAACTCTTTTTAATCTATATATTCTACCTATTACATCTCTAAACATGACTACAAGTGCATTATTAGACAAATATTTTCTTAATAAGGTAATAAACTATGCATCCTGTTAAGTCTACAAGGACATCAAGCAAATCAAAATGTCTATTAGGTAAAAAGTACTGTACCACTTCAATAAACAGACCATAGGACATAAGTATCAAAAAAGCCGTTCGTATCTTAACTTGAAATCCAATATCAAGAAAAAGCGCTAAAACAAGAAAAGCAGCAAAGTGATTTAAGATATCGCTTAAAGAAGTAAACTCTGGCAAAGCCTCATAGTTAGGTAAAAAAGCGATATAGGCTATAATGAAAACAAGTGCAATAAAACTAAATTTTGCAAAGCGTCTTAGCTTGTGTAGCTGACTACTGCGAAGTGTCATCTTGCTTCTTATAAGCTTCTTTTCGACGTTCTTTCTCAGCCGCTTCGTTTAGAGCATCTTCGCCATCATTAAGTACTGAGTTCATCGTCTTATCTTTATCATCGAACTGTCCTGTTTTAATCGCCCAAACTACCCCTAGCATCGCTAAGGCACCCAAGAGTAATGAGATGCCTAACATCATGATTATGATTCCATTATCCATAAGACTATTCCTTCACTGTATTTATATTTTCTATTGGCAATAGGTGCTTAACTTCGATTCCATTTCCACTTAATTCTAAAAGAGTTCGCTACCACCAATAAAGAACTAAAGGACATAGAGGCCGCTGCTATGAGTGGAATGATGTAACCTGCCATTGCCAAAGGAATGGTGATAAGATTATAGACCAAGGATATCACAAGATTTTGTTTCACTAAGAAAAATGTTCGTCTTGAGATTAAAAAGGCCTCTTTTAAACTCTTTAAAGCGTCATTTAAAAGCACAACATCGCTCACTTCAATGGCGATATCAGAACCTGAGCCCATGGCTATACCTATATTCGCATGGGCTAAGGCTAAGACATCATTCACCCCATCACCCACCATTACCCTGATCTTATCACTGTGGCTAGCAACAATCTGCGCTTTTTGTTCAGGTGAGAGTTCAGCTTGATAGTTGCATATCCCTAACTCTTGTGCAATAGAAGCGGCAGCTTGTTCATGATCACCTGTGAGCATCAAGACTTCTATATTTTTATCTTTACAATATGAAAGAAGCTCTTCAATCCCCTCTTTTGGTGAGTCTCTAAGCTCAATAGCAGCCAAAAGTTTATCTTCTATGGCAAAAAAGAAAAGAGAGTGTTCTGACGTTACCTCCACTTCAATTCCATGCTCTTTCATCAAAGCCGCATTTCCGCCAAACACCTTTCTCCCTTTATACTCAGCCATAAGACCACGTGAAGCAAGCTGTTTACTCGTATCTAAGGCGACTGGGACTAACTTTTTATCCTCCTCTTTTAGGTACTTTGAGATCGCTTGAGAGATTGGATGTAAAGAGGAGTCACACAAGGCAAGCAGCAGGGCCTTATCAAAGTCTTCATAGATTTTAAAGGCGATGACATCAGGTCTACCCTGCGTAATCGTCCCTGTCTTATCTAAGATCAGCATATCTGCTTTTGCCATTGTCTCAAGCATGGCCGCCTCTTTAAAAAGAATACCACGTTTACCCCCAATGCTAAGCCCAATCAGAGTCGCCATTGGTGTCGCTAAGGCCAAGGCACAAGGACAAGCGATAACTATTACTGAGATTCCCACCATAAAAGAGCGATCAAAAGAGTGTGGCCATAACCACCATACTACAAATGTTACAAGCGCTAACACCAAGATAATAGTTGAAAAATAACCGGATATGGTGTTCGCTAACATCTCAATAGAAGGCTTTTTATTCATCGCCTTCTCTAACATATTCATTAAATTAGACAAGGTTGAGTGAGAGAAATCTTTTTGTACCTTGTATCTAAAACGGGTGTCAATACAGATCGTTCCACTCACAACCTTACTTCCAACTGACTTATAGATAGGATGCGACTCTCCACTCAGACTCGCCTCATCAAAGTAGCCCTCACCCTCAATAACCTCTCCATCCAAGGCCGCTTTCTCACCCGGTTTAATCTCAAGAACATCCCCAACACTTACCTCATGCACAGAGACAGGTTTTACACCCTCTTCACTCACAAGATGTACCTCATTAGGCACATGTTTCGCCAGTACATCCATAGTATCTGCTGCTGATTTTTTGCTGAGTACTTCTAAAAACTTACCCACAAGTACAAAGGTAATGATCATCGCTACCGAGTCAAAATAGGCCTCGCCTTCTTGCATAAGCGTAATGTATATAGAGTAAAGATAGGTCAGCAGAGCGCCTGTAGCGACTAAGATATCCATATTGACGATCTTGTTTTTAAAGCCAAAGTACGCACCCTTAAAAAAGATCCACCCACTGTAAAATAACACAGGCGTAGAGAGTACCCACTCGGCCACATTTAAGATGGTCTTGGTCTCTTGCTCCATCCCCGTAAAATATCCCGCATATTGGGCAATAGCAATCCACATAATATTCATCGCCCCAAAAAAAGCCACTACGATGCGCAGATAAAAATCTTTTCGTTCTTTATTGGCTTTTTCTTCTTGAATAGAAGGATCATACGGATAAGCGTTGTACCCAATGGCACGGATCATATCGATGATAGCAGAGAGTTTGATGATGTGATCTGCCCAGACAATCTGTGCCTTGGAGGTAGCATAATTGATATTGACTTCAATGACACCTTCAAGTTTGTGCAGAGCCTTCTCATTTAACCACACACAGGCTGAACAGTGTATCCCTTCAATCACTAAAGAGATCTCTTCAAAACCATCACTATTTTTTTTCACAAACTGTTCATAAAAACTTGGAGTATCAAAAGAGGAGCTCTCTTCAAAAATGTGTGAAGGAGCTGAAAGTTTAGTGTCACCCACCTTATCATAAAAGTTTTCTAAACCAGAGTCTGAGAGAAGGTGATACACCCCTTGACAACCTGTACAACAGAAGTAAGCCTCTTCATCCTTAATCATTACCTCTTCATCAAATTCAAGATGACAGTGGGTACACTTAACCTTAGACAAGTTCAAATTTCCCTACTTGTTTATTTTTAACAAGCTTTTTATGATGTGCTACAGAACCTTGCATACAGATATACACGCCAGCCTCAGGTTCTGATTGTATGTAGCCCAAGGCCATAGCTAAATTAGCCGTCGCCTCGACAGGGTCAATTTCAAAAGGCACCATCGCCCCAGTTAAAACGATCACCTTACCCTCAATCACCTCGTCTAGAAATGCTGCCGTCAGATCCATAGTATCTGTCCCATGAACTAAAATAAAATGCTTCTTATCCGAAGCTGCAATAATCTTTGCCATCATCTTTCTATCATCTGCGTCCATATCTAATGAGTCTTTATAGATAAGTCCTGCTAACTCCACCTCATAAACAAAGGTAGAAAGAATCTTTTCAAGGGCTAGATTATCAAAAGGCACCTCCATCTCACCGCTTAAGGGGTTATAACGCTTATTAAAGGTGCCTCCTGTGTTTAATATCAACATATCAAATCTTTTAGCTTATGGATATTTTGTGTAGCGCTTGTCTGCTTTGGCTCAGCTGTAAAGAGATAAGTCTCTTTTAGCCCTGCCGCATGAGCTGCTTGAATATCTCTTTCACTATCACCCACTAAAACAGAGTGTTCTAAATCAATATTAAACGCTTTTGCTGCTTCTAAGAGCATACCGGGCTTAGGTTTTCTACACTCACATTCCCCTGAGATATTGGGATGATGCGGACAGTGATACACCTTTTGTATCTTTACACCCTTTTCTTTAAAAGCTTCTAGCATCCATTGTGTTAAACTTTCAAAGTCTGCTTCTGTGTAGTACCCTCGTGCAATACCTGATTGGTTTGTCACCACAATAATCATATAGCCCTTGTCCATATAATATTGACACAGTTCAAAAATCCCCTCGATAAATTCAAAATCTTCTTTTTTATGAAGGTAGTTCTTTTCGATGTTAATCACACCGTCTCGATCAAGGAAAAGGGCCGGTTTAGTAGTGCTTACAACTTCATTAGACATTAACTACTCGTTATTGATGCAAGCTTAAGCTTCTACGCCATCAGCAAAGATGCCTTGCTCAATAATATCGCAAATCATATGCTCAATCAACAGATGAGATTCTTGAATACGAGGAGTGTCATTAGAAGGAACAATCAAGGTATAATCCGCCACATTGGCCATTTTCCCTCCATCACGTCCGACAAGGGCTACCGTAGTAATACCCTTGGCCTTAGCCGATTCAAAGGCATTTAAAACATTTTGAGAGTTTCCTGAGGTAGAGATCCCGATAAAGAGGTCCCCCCCATTTCCCATTCCCTCTAACTGACGTGAAAAGACCTTATCGTATCCATAATCATTACCAATGGCTGTGAGGTTAGAGGTATCTGTTGTTAGAGCAACTGAAGGCAAAGAGGGTCTATCAAAACCATAACGCCCGACTAATTCCGCCGCAAAGTGCTGAGCGTCTGCTGCTGAACCACCATTACCCGCAATCAATGTTTTCTTGCCATTTTTATAAAGTTCAACACACTGACGCCCCACTTCAGCAATCGTCTCCATCAACTGAGCGTCTTCTAAAATTTTCTGTTTTGTCTGTATTGAAGCTTCTATCTGGTTTTTAATATAATTTATCATGTTGCTATCCTTACTAAAAAGGCATTATATCATTTTATAATTTACATGAAATTTACTTAACATTTTTAAACATTTGTAATTTTTTTGTAATCCAAATCATTTAAACTTCTTTATATATATTTTTTGATAAAATTCATAACTTTAAATAATATTGATACACATTTAGTTATAAACAAAGACTTTTAAAAAATATTTAATAACATTCTTTATGACTACACTCTTAAAAAGGGACATATTTGTTAGTTTTGGGAACAAAATACAATTTTACTGAACTCGAGCAAATTCGTCTGTCGAAACGTGTTAATTCAGAAATGGTCAACATCAATGTTTACCTTCGTCCTGACGAAGATGTGATTGCCGATGTTAAAGAGTATTTAGAAACCAATGACAGCAAAGTAATTGTACTGAATCTGAGGCAAGCTCCATCCAATGTTTTAATCAAATTTTTAACTAAAATCGAACTAACAGGTATCAAATACTACACTTTCGATAACTTTATGGAACAGTTTTTACATAAATGTTTTGTACCCGACAATGATTTAGATCACCTCTCCTTTCTTGAAGAGGTGTCACATTTTAGTAGGTGGCAATACTTTCAAAAACGTATCTTTGATATCACAGCTATTCTTTCATTATTTATTCTAACTTGGCCTATTCTACTGTTTGCTGCTTATCGCATCAAAAAAGAGTCACCCGGTCCTATCTTTTTTAGACAATCTCGTATAGGTTTAAATGGCAAACCTTTTATGTGTGCTAAATTTAGGTCAATGCACGTCAACAGTCATTTCGATCCTTACACACAAAAAAATGACACTCGTATCTTCCCTTTTGGAAACTTTATGCGTAAAACTCGTATTGATGAACTTCCACAAATGTGGAATGTCCTTATGGGTGAAATGCACTTTATTGGTCCACGTGCGGAGTGGGACATTTTAGTGCAAGGGTATGAAAAAGCCATCCCTTACTACAGTGAACGTCATATCGTCTGTCCTGGAATTACAGGTTGGGCACAAGTTCATTATCCTTATGGTCAAAATGAAGAAGATACGAGACAAAAGCTTATGTACGATTTGTACTACATAAAACACTGGAGTCTTCTTATTGAATTTAAAACTATATGGAAAACAATAGAAGTTGTTCTAGGAAGACAAGGTTTATAAATTATGAAGGATATTAAAATGCAAAAAGTACTAATTGTCTTCGGGACACGTCCAGAAGCAATTAAGATGGCCCCACTAGTAAAAGCTTTTCAAGCTTCAAATCATTTTGAGACTAAGGTTTGTGTTACAGCACAACATAGGCAAATGCTAGATCAAGTTTTAGAGTTATTTGATATTCAAGCTGATTATGACTTAGATATTATGAAAGCAAACCAAGATCTTTATGATGTAACAAGTAATATTCTGCATGGAATGAAAAATGTATTCAAGGAGTATCAGCCTAATACTGTTTTCGTCCATGGGGATACAACGACCACCTTTGCTGTCTCATTAGCAGCCTTTTATGAAAAGATATCTGTTGCACATATTGAAGCAGGATTACGGACAGGCAACATCTACTCCCCTTGGCCCGAAGAAGCAAATCGTAAATTGACAACACAACTTACACGTTATCATTTTGCACCTACTCAGCAAAGCCAAAATAATCTTTTAAATGAAAATGTCAATCAAAAAGATATTATTGTCACAGGGAACACTGTTATTGACGCACTTCTTATTATGAAAGACAAGCTTATTCAGAATTCAAATTTTTATAATCAAGTCAATTCAGACATAGAAACTAAAGGTTTTAAAAAAAATAGCCAAGAATATATATTAGTAACAGGGCACAGAAGAGAAAACTTTGGTCAAGGTTTTATTGATATCTGTAAAGCATTAAAAAACATTGCACTTGAAAAACCTAATATCAACATTGTTTATCCTGTTCATCTTAACCCAAATGTCAAAGAGCCTGTAAATTCACTACTCAAAGATGTAGATAACATCTATCTTATAGAACCCTTACAGTATGAAGCTTTTATCTGCTTAATGCTAGATGCAAAACTTATTATTACAGACAGTGGAGGGGTTCAAGAAGAGGCACCATCCTTAGGTAAGCCCGTTTTAGTGATGCGCGATACTACAGAACGTCCTGAAGCTGTTGAAGCTGGCACAGTCAAATTAGTAGGGACAAATCCAGAGTCAATTTTTAATGAAACAATGAACTTATTAAATGACACTACACAATACGCAAAAATGGCACATTCACACAATCCTTACGGAGATGGTCATGCCTGCGAACATATTGTAAACTTTATGAAGGAAGAAAATGAGTAATATTAAAAAAATTTGTGTAATTGGGCTAGGATATATAGGTCTTCCTACCGCAGCACTTTTAGCCAATAGAGGCTTTGACATCCATGGGGTAGATGTCGTTCAAAGCACTGTTGATACTATCAACCGTGGTGAAATTCATATTGTTGAGCCTGAACTGGATGTTTTTGTTCAATCAGCCGTGCGTTCGGGAAAACTTAAAGCAGATACAAAACCTGCTAAAGCAGATGTTTTTATTATCGCGGTGCCAACTCCTTTTCACGAAGGTCATGTACCCAATGTTGATTATGTTCGTTCGGCCACTGAAGCCATTGCGCCTTATGTTCAAAAAGGTAATATTGTGATTCTCGAATCAACCTCACCTATTGGTACAACACATATGGTAGGAGATGTTCTTAGCGACAATGGTGTAGATGTAAGCAGTATACATGTAGCACACTGTCCAGAACGTGTTTTACCAGGTCGTATCATGCTTGAGCTTGTACAAAATGACAGAATTGTAGGTGGACTCACCGAAGAAGCCACGCAAATCACCGGTGAATTTTACTCCTCTTTTTGTAGTGGAGAGGTTCTTCTAACCGATGCTAAAACAGCGGAAATGGCCAAACTAACAGAAAATAGTTTTCGTGATGTCAACATTGCTTTCGCCAATGAGCTCTCTATTCTTTGTGATAAGTTTGATATTAATGTCTGGGAACTCATTAAACTAACCAATCGCCACCCTCGTGTTAATGTACTTCAGCCGGGAGCTGGTGTTGGTGGACACTGTATTGCAGTTGATCCATGGTTTATCGTTTCTGCAGGTGGAGAAGATGCTAAACTTATTAAAACAGCTCGTTTAAGAAATGATTTTAAAAGCGAATGGGTTATTGAGAAAATTAAAAATGCAGCCTTAGAAGTTGAAAAACAGAACGCTAGACCAGCAAAAATTGCCTGTTTAGGACTTGCCTTTAAACCCGATATTGATGATTTACGTGAATCCCCTGCTTTATACATTACACAACAACTCTCAAACAGCTTAGAAAATGTTATGGCAGTTGAGCCTAATATTCCCTTAAACACTAACCCAAAAACACTAGGTATGGAGAGTGACTCTTTTAAGCTTGTAGATGTTTTTCAAGCCATTGAAGAAGCTGATGTTATTGTCTTTTTAGTAGCGCATAAACAGTATAAACGCTTAGATCTAAGCGACTTAAATACTTTAGATTTCTGTGGTGTCACCAATAAAGAACAAAAGACCATATGAAAAAAATATACCTCACTTTTGATATGGAGACTATTGTCTCCAGATTAAGTTTTAATCCCAATATCTATACCAACTTGATGCTAGGCTCACTCTATATTGCCAAAGAGCTTGAAAAAAAAGCGTTAAAAGCTACTTTCTTCATCTCTTTAGCCCCTAAGACTGATGTTGTTGATACGCAAGAGTATATTGAGAATGCCAAAATGCTTATACGTGCACTTAACACCTATAAAAACATCAAACTTCAACCGCATATTCACATGAAAAACTTGCCACTCTCTTTTGATACACCAAGTGATCTGTTTTCAGACTATACTTTAGAGCAACAAGTAGAGGCATTAACTTGGGCAAAAAATATTTTTAATGAGTGTGGTGTTAAAGAAATTGACTCCTTTAGACCAGGTAGCTATAGTGCTAATGAACAATATTACAATGCCCTCACTCAAGCAGGATATAAATACAGTTCCATTATGATAAAAGAGAATATCCACTACGATATGATCACGCAAGAAGTGACAACTCAGGTGCCTTATAAGACAGACCAAGGCATCATCGAATACCCGGTAACATCACTTCGCTTTAAGTCCATCAAAGGCAAAGAAGAGACCATAAACTTATCACCCGATTTTTTCACCTATAATAGTATTAAAGAGGTATTTGAAAAAAGTAATTATATTAATGTTAACTTTCATAGCTTCTCCATCTTTACAAATCGTTTAGCAAGAGAGAATCATCCTAAACAACTAATAAACAATTTAAAATACTTTTTCTTTGAGAAACCGCTCATAAAAGTCTTAAAACTATGTAATTTTGAACTTATCAATCATCAGACTCTATTTAAAACAAGCTTTGATAATTGGCTTGTTCAACTTGAGGCTTATAAAAACTCTACTTATGTGATTGGTGAATAATGAAGATCTTATTTATAACCGATAATTTTCCACCCGAAGTTAATGCTCCTGCAACACGTACCTATGAGCACTGTTTGGAATGGATCAAAGAGGGTGTTGACATTACTATTATTACTTGTGCTCCTAATTTTCCTCATGGTAAAGTATATGAGGGATATAAAAATAAGCTCTACAATGTTGAGTATAAAGATGGTATTAAAATCATTCGTGTATGGTCCTATATTACAGCCAATGAAGGTTTTATAAAACGTGTTTTAGACTATCTCAGTTTTTCGTTTATGGCCTTTTGGGTAGGACTCTTTCAAAAACATGATGTCATTATTGCAACCTCTCCTCAATTTTTTACTACATGGACAGCTTCTGCCCTGTCCAAAATAAGAAGAAAACCATGGATATTTGAACTTAGAGACTTATGGCCAGAATCAATAAAAACAGTGGGTGCGATGAAGCAAGGAAAAGCTATAGAACTCCTTGAAAAGATTGAATTATGGTTATATAAAGATGCTAATAAAGTCATTCCCGTAACCGATGCCTTTAAAGCAAACCTTATTTCACGAGGAATAGATAAGCATAAAATTGATGTTATTACCAATGGTTCTAATATTGAACTTTTTGCACCAAGAGACAAAGATAACGAGCTACTTCACTCCTTAGGATTAGAAGATAAATTTATTGTGGGTTATATTGGCACGCATGGTATGGCACATAGCCTAGATTTTATTGTTAATAGCCTTGTTGATATAAGCGATGAACGTATCCACTTTCTATTTGTTGGAGATGGGGCCATGAAAGAGACTATTACAACCATTGCACAAGACTTAAAACTTACAAACATCACTTTCTTGCCACCTGTAAGCAAAGATGAAGTGCCAAAATATCTTTCAATTATTGATGTTTCACTTGCTCCTTTGAAAAAATCTGACACCTTCAAGACAGTCATACCTTCTAAAATATTTGAAGCATCTGCCATGTTAAAACCAACTCTTCTTGGTGTGCAAGGGCAAGCCCAAGAGATTATAGAAACATATAATGCAGGCCTTTGTTTCACACCAGAAGATAAAACAGACTTTTTAGACAAGTTAACAAGCCTTGCAAACTCAAAAGAAACATACACACAACTTCAAACTGGATGTCTTGAATTAGCAAAAGCTTATGATAGAAAAAAACTTGCATCGAATATGCTTAACATTATTAATAATACACTGGAGGCAAAATGACTTACCATCAATTAAAATCTCAAGAAGAATATGACGAATGGGACACTTTTGTTCAAAAAAGCACTAAGGGCCATTTTGCTCAACTATCTACTTATCTTAAAAGCTTCACTGCATATGGTGCGAACTTTATGATCATAATGGCTAAAGAAAAAGAAATTCAGGGAGGAGTAGGACTACTGGTTTTTGGCAAAGGACCCTTTAAACTAGTGAGCCTACCCATGGGTCCTGTTATTAAAGAAGGATCTGAAAAGATCCTATATGATCTTATAAACGAGGCGTTACAATATGCTAAAAGCATAAAAGCTTTTTTATTTCAAATGCAAATACCCTATTCTCAGCAAACGAATCACCCAAGTATATATTCTAGTATTAAACTACCAGAGACATCTCTATTAAATGAAGGATTTCCTTTCAAGGTAGGTAGTATTGTTAATCAATTTTTTGTTATATCCCTTGATATAGAACCCACCCATGAGACTTGGGAGGAATCTATCCTAATGACCTTTGATGCTAAAACACGTCGAAATATACGGACAGCTGAAAAAAACAACTTATCCCTACGTGAAGCAATAACACAAGAAGAGATAAAAGAAGCGTATGCACTTATGATAGAAAATGGTATTACACAAGGATACGCAACACGATCTTGGGAAGAATTTGGTGCAACAATTTTAGAGCAAGTTAAAAAGAAGCAGGCTATTTTCACTACTGTATTCAAAGATGAGAAACTTTTAGGTGCTCATTATGGTATCACTTCTGGCAACAATTACACATATATAATGGGTGCAACACGTCGCATTGAAAAAGATTACAAAATTGGGCATTTTTTACATTGGAGTATTATAAAAAAAGCAAAAGCACTTGGATTAAAAAGATATGATTTTTCATCTACTGGTAGCCCCGGTGTCTATAAATTCAAATTAGGATTTAAACCAACACAGTATATCTTTAACACACCTTATTATTATGTTTTATCCAAGGGAAAATTTAAAGTTTTTCAACACCTATTTCCAATATTAAAACAACACAAGAAAAACTTGGCAAAACTTATTGGATTATTTATGAAAAGATAAATTTATTATAATTTTTGAAAATAGTTAAGTTAATTAAGGATATAATTAAAAGGTTAAATAATATTAATTTCTAATTATATTCCGTGGGGGGAAATTATTTGAATATACAATATCACACATTAGGTCACTTAGATGATTTCACGCAGTGGGACTTATTTATAAAGAACTCTGTTCGAGGACATTATTCTCAATATTCTGAATATCTCAAAAGTTATTTGGTATATGGTGCTAATTATAAAATTATTGTTGCGAAACATAAAAACACCATCATTGGGGGTATTGGATTTGTTCTACTTGGAAAATTTGGTTTCAAAATCATTTCAGTGCCAGCAGGTCCAATCATAGAACCTACCTATGAAGATATCTTCATAGACTTAATCAACAAAATCATTGATTTTTCTATTACAAATAGATACACACTTTTACAAGTTTCCCCTTTATCTAATGATTCGTGTTCAAAACACTATTTACATCCTAGTCAGGATTTTCCTGTAGATAGGTTCAGTGTACACAAAGGCTTACCCTTTAGGCTAACACCTATTCCAAATCAGCTATTCCTTGTTGATCTAATGATTAAGAAAGAAGGACAATCCTGGGAAGATTCAATGCTTTCAAGTTTTGATCGTCATGCTCGAAGACGTATAAAAAAAACAGCTGAATTTGATTTGGAATTCAAGGAGGTCACCTCTTATCAAAAAGTAAAAGAAGCGTATGAGCTTTTCGTTATGAATGGAAATACACAGGGTTATAAAACACGTTCTTGGGAAGATTATGGTTCTATCATAATGAAACAAATTGAGCAAAAGCAAGCTCGAGTTTTTGTTGTAACCCTTGACGGTGAAATATTAACATCGCATTATGGTCTTATCGCTGGCAAACGTTACTTTTATGTTTTAGGGGGCACAAAACGGACCAAAGTGGATTATTCAGCAGGACATTTTCTGCATTGGAATGTCATCAAAACAGCCAAAAAAATGGGTTTAGAAGCCTATGATTTTGGCTCAATTGGAAGCCCCGGGGTTTTACGATTTAAAAAAAGTTTTAAACCAAAACAAATCATTTTTGATTCACCACAGTATTATGTTCTCTCACCCAATAAATTTATAGTATTGCAAAGGCTTCTACCATTAATGAAAAAGTACAAATCACAATTTGCTTATTTAGCAAAATTAATTAAAAAATAATATATCATATTATTTAAACTATGTTACCATTCATTGTTTATTTAATGTCATGATTTTAATATAAATACTTCCAAAAAGGGGAACTTATGAAACGCTTACACACACTTATCATTGCGATAATAGTTTTTGTCATACTTCAAGGATGTGGCGGAAGTGGCGGTGAAGACAGTACTGCTTCAGCTCTTCAAACTGCGACACAACAAGAACCTGTTGTTGATGCTACTATTGTCGATACGCCAAATGTACCAGATCCAATCTTAGTTGATGTTCAAAAGCCATTAGTAGAAGCCGATCCTATTGACAATAGAATCATACAACCAGAGCCTGTTGCACTAGAAGCGCCTGTAAAAGTGGTCTCAACATCTGTAGCAACTGCCAACCCAGCTCTAAGCCAGAGCATGTGGTCTGATAATGTGCTTATCAATAAAACGCCAAATGAATATTTTGTTGCTGTGGACGGTAAAAGTACAAACAAAGGAACACTAAATTCACCTTGGGACTTATTATCCGTAGCCAATGGAGATCACGTTATCCCGGGTAATTCTATTGTTTGGTTAAAGCCCGGTCAATATAAACATCCAGATACAGTTCAATTAAAATGGAGATATTTCAATTTTAAGCTGTCTGGTGAGGAAAATGCACCTATTCATATTCGTCCTTTACCACAAGAAGTTGGGTCTAATACACGAGTAACTATTGATGGTGGTATCAGAGTAAATGGATCTTGGTTATGGATTTGGGAGCTTGAGCAGACTGCCTTAGAAGACTGGAGACCTTGGGATTATTATTTTAATTCTACAGGATATGAGATTCTTGTATATGAAACAGACAGACTTTTTCAAGAAAAGCTTTATGATATTGCTGGGAATATTGCACATGGCGTAGGTGATAAGAATGGTAAACTCTCTAACCCTAGAGATGCAATGCAAGTGCTAGAGGGAACAAACTCTAAATTCGTTAATATGACCTTGCACGGTTTGTACTCAGGTATTGGTTTTTGGGCCAATCCTAAAAACAGTGAATTTTATGGAAACCTTGTTTATGATAATGGTTGGGTAGATTTAGAAAGAGCCCATGGCCCTGGTCTTTATATACAAAATGGAAGTGGAACAGAGCGCACAGCAAGTGGAAATATCGTTGCAGCAAACTTATCTAACCCTATGCAAATGCGTTCTACTGATGTTAACCGATTAAGTGCGCTGACTATGAAAGACAATATCTTCTTTGCTCCTAGAAAAATTGCTAAGGGAAGAAACTATTTACATGTAGGCGAAATTGAAAGTAAAGATGTCTTGTTTAAAGACAATATTACACATGCCATCAATGTCATTTTCCCTTATGGTGGGACTCCACTAGGGTGGGTTAGTCCTGCTGATCAACAATGTGACAACAACTTTTTGTATAGAACTTATATCTTAAGCGGACAGACCTGTGTACAAAGTACAACAAATGAAGAGGTTCAATCACCTTTAGATCAAGCTACGACAAAAGTTTTTATTCGACCTAACAAGTATGACCCAAGACGAGCCAATCTAGCCATTCTCAATGGTGAGAGAAAAGATGCTTTATCTATATCTCTAGGGGACTTTGCAAAAGAGGGAGATATTATAGTGATTAAGAATGCTGTTGACCCTTACGGTGATCCAATTGCTTATGGAAAATATAATGGTAGCTATCTTAATATCACTTGGCCAAATTCACCATGGCCACTAGAGTCTGAAAAATATGGCCAAGATGAAACTACTGTAAATAAAGAGTTTTGGGCCTTTGTAATTGTCAAGATAAATCAATAATGTAAGTCTGCAAACTTAGTTAAACTCACTACTAAGTTTGCTTCTCCAACGTCATTTATTATATTATTTCAAGTGTAATAACATACCACAAAAGCTATGTTGTTTTATACCTTATAGCTCTTCACTTCTACTCTAACAATCTATAAAATCTCTCTAGATTGTCTAATATCTTAAATATATCCTTGATAGTTCATAGCTATTTATCAACCCGCCCGAAATAAATTCTAACTTCAGCAAGGCTATCATAATTTTGGTAAAGAATACACTTCCACTTGCTTGTGTAAGTTTTTTGTGTTTTGCTTGAAATTATTCTCACTCACCAAATATTTTTTGTTTTTTATTTGTTTCAAAATCCAAGTATTGATTTTATAATGGTAATGACTATAATCCCTATAGTTATGTAGGTTATGTGTTATCCTATTTTCAAGCTGAAAATCATATATTTCGACATTTTTCAAAGAGGCTGTACTCTTAAAAACATACTCCTTCATTCTGGTAAAATCATCTAACCAACCTTTTTTATCAATAAACTTATATGTCAAGATTGAATATGGTGGGTAAAATATAATAAACTTTGTATCCTTATGTTCTTGAATCATTGGAAGTATGTTTATATCAAAATTATTCTTTAATTGCTTGAATTCATAGTTAAACAAACTTCTATTCTTCAAGGAATGTAGTTTTTTTAAATACGACTTGTAATGATTAATAGCTATTAAATTTGGATAATAATCACTAGACATATTATTACTAAACATTATACTTTTATTAAATACATCTGCATTTGGGCCTTTTAAATACCGATAAATAAATGGTCTTATACATTCAAAAACTGTATCAATATTAAAAATATATTTATAATCATTTAATATATTATTATCATATAAATAATATGGAATTGCGCCTTCACCATTTGCTGTATCCGTAGGTTTGCCCGTTAATGAAAATATATCTAAACCTAATAATACAGTTTCAATGCTTTTATCAAATGCCACACTCGCCAAAATGTTTAAATTTTTAGCTTTCGCACCAGATAATGATAATTTAATAGGTGAAGAAAAACCCTCTAAGTCTGCAAGTTCTGATAAATTAAAATTTTCAGTCATTGATGATCCCAATATAAAAGAATTATATTTATAATTCTTTGCAATTCCAGGTATTGTATAGTTAGGGTTATTATACACAGGTTTATAATATTCGGCTTTTCTATATTGTTGCATCGGATCAATTAAAACGACAAGTGAAAAAATAAATAAAGAAAAAAATAAACTAACTAAACCAAATATAAGCACTAGTTTTTTATACATATATAACCTTAAAAATTAAAATATAAAAATGTTGAAATTTTGTTAAAAAACAAGACTGAAAATACAAATAAAAATGCTGATGCGATAACACGTACCTTTGTTAACCTACTTTTAATACGTTCATTAGAATTTTTAGTAAATATAGAAACTAATGCGAATAAAAAGCTAATGATGACTAACAATAAAGTAAACTTTTTGTCATCAAGACTCGCAAATTTAATTACACTGTAATAGCTTTCTGTATGTAAATTTGAATAAAACATACTTTTTAATATCTTCAAGGCATCCCCCCACTCCTTAGCCCGAAAAAAGACCCAAGCGATATTAACAAAGTTAAAAGTGATAAACCAAGCCACAACCTTAGGCATAGTAAACCCAAGGTTCTTCCAAAACCGATGCACCACCAAAGCCATACCATGTAAAAATCCCCAAAACACAAATGTCCAACCAGCCCCATGCCAGATACCACCAAGAACAAAGGTAGCAAGAAGATTGGTATAAGTTCTAAAAGACCCCTTTCTATTTCCTCCTAAAGGAATATAGATATAGTCTCTAAGGAATCTACTCAGTGTAATATGCCATCGTCTCCAAAAGTCTTGAATATCTAAAGCCTTATACGGAGAGTTAAAGTTAATAGGTAGTTTGATGTTAAACAATAATGCTGCTCCAATGGCCATATCCGTATACCCAGAAAAGTCAAAGTACAACTGAAAAGTATAAGAGAGTGATGTAGCCCAAGCCTCAATAAGATTTAAAGTCTCAGCATGATCAAATCCAAAGTTAGCCCATATAGCTAAATGATCTGCAATAACTACCTTCTTAAACAGACCAATACTAAAGATAAACAAGCCCGTAGCAATATTCTTATAGTTCTTTACTAAATTCCACTTAGATGCAAACTGAGGCATCATCTCCGCATGATGCACAATTGGTCCTGCTATAAGCTGAGGAAAGAAGGTCACAAAGAGTGCATAGTTTAAAAAGTCATACTCCGCTGTCTCCCCCCGATACGAATCAACCAGATAAGCTATCTGTTGGAAGGTAAAGAACGAGATAGCAAGCGGTAGGGCTAAATGAAGTAAAGGAACAGAGCTATCAAAGGCTAAATTGAAGTTCTCTAAAAAGAAGTCGGTGTATTTAAAATATCCCAATAAGGCGAGATTAGAAATGATACCAAAGGTCAATAAAGACTTCTTATGTACCTGTACTTTTTTAAAGTTCTCATTTAAAGAGTTACCAACAACATAGTTAAAGAGCATAGAACTTAAAATAAGCGGTAGATAAGCAATGTTCCACCAACTGTAAAAGAATAAGGAAGCAAAGACTAAAAACCCTTTTGCCCCTGTAATGAGCCGCTTCTCTAAAAGATAGAAATAGAGGAAAAAGGATAAGGGTAAAAATAAAAATATGAACTCGTAGCTGTTAAAGAGCATTACCTTACTTCCTTTATAAAGAATGGTTTCTCGTTTAACTTTTGATTTACAATTATATATCTAGTGAATTTCTCAGCGCCCACTTCATTTAAGTGGTACCCATCAGAGAAATCGGATGGATGAATCTCTTGAATGCTTCTTCCATCTATAAAGTCAACTTTATATCTATTAAAGATATTAATGAGATTATTATCTAGACTGTAGACTTTTGGTAAGGGGGCAGCAATAAAGGTGATATGGATATCTTTTTCTTTTGCAAGTTTAATCAGCATCTTTAAATGTCTGTATGCATTTTTTTGACTACTTACTTGTCGTAATGACAGATCTCTGTTTAATGACTGATTGATAAGCTGACTCTGTTCTCTATAATAAGGCAAGAGATCTAAAATACGCCTTTGAATACGTTCCCTAGAGGAAAATACAGCACTTATATGTGCTAAAACAAGGGTGATTGAATCACTTAAAGTAAGTCGCTCGAATTTGATAACATCTGCTATATCAACCGCATTGATAATATGACTTATGCTGACGAGGTTTTGCTCCTGAAGGCGTTTATCTTTTAACTGGCCTCCCGCAAAAACAATATTTAATTCATGTATATTATTTCTGTCATAAACCATATTTTTAAAAATCCAACTCCACTCGCTAATACTTGTGTCGTCAGGGTTTATGAGTGTTATATGCATACTTTGATCCTTATATGCTTGCGGTTGAATGCCTTCTCGTGTTAGTGAGTTACCGATAAATAGAATCTTTTTACCGGTGATTTTGTCATGTTTATTGATTAAGCTGTTCATTTGCATGTAATGCTTTAAATCTTTAGAAAGATAAGGTTGAATAAAGCGTAACACCAGTTCTAGGCTCACTAAAAAAAGTAGTATCAAGACAACAATGGAAATAGACTTTTTACGCATGCTAAAATTCCTTAAAATTGGAAGTATATAAATTCATGAGCTGTTGGACTAGGGAAGAACAGCAGCATTAGCAATATGTAACAATAGAACATAGCTTGCACCATACTTTTTTGCTCAAGCAAGGCCATAAGGCCTTTTTTATCCATCCACACCTCATATACCATTAGAGGAAGAACATAAAACACCATGAGTGAGATCGACCCCATAAAAAACACTGACAAAGAGGTGTCAAATTCAAATATTTTCACTATATACGTGAACACTTGATCCATATCATTTGCCCGAAACAACAACCATGCTAAACACGTTAAATGAAACATTACAACAATAGCTATAATATTTTTCAGTTGGCTAAATCGCTTAAATTCTCTTTTAGCAAATATAAGATTATACACACTTAAATACAGCCCATGCAAAATACCCCATAATACGTAGGTCCACGCCGCCCCATGCCATAGCCCACTTAAAAACATCGTAAGCATTAAATTTCTGTGTGAAGTGACTTTTCCTTCTCTGTTTCCGCCCAAAGGAATATACACATAATCTCTAAACCACGTCGATAAACTAATATGCCAACGTTTCCAAAAATCACTAGGATTATTTGCCAAATAGGGCATTCTAAAATTCACCATCAAATCAAACCCAAGCCATTTTGCAATTCCTCGGGCAATGGAGGAATATCCTGCAAAATCACCATAGATTTGAAACGCAAAGGCATATACCCCCAGCAGTATCTCCAGACTTGTCAATTCATTCGATGGTTTCGCAAAAATATAATTTACTATTGAGGCCATATTGTCTGCAATGACTACTTTTAAAAATAGACCATAAAGGACAAGATACAGACCCTCTGAAAAATAATCTTTTTTCCAACTCCTATCATGCAGAACCTGAGGTAAAAGCCTAGAAGAACGTTCAATTGGACCAGCTACCAGTTGTGGAAAAAAGCTCACATATAATGCATAATCCTTGAAATTTCGCGTAGGTTTAATCTCTTTTCGATAAACATCTATTGAGTAGCTCATGGTTTGAAAAGTATAAAAAGAAATTCCCACGGGCAAAATAATGTCCAACGTAGGCAACATACTCGGTATCCCAATATTAATAAAAAGGCTATTAAGTTCACTACTAAAAAAATTGTAATATTTAAAGAAGCCTAAGATACTTAAATTGGCAAAGATAGATAAGCCTAAAATGCTTTGCTTCTTTCTAGTAGTTTTTGCATCTTCTATTTTCTGTGCCAAAACAAAATCAATCAAAGTTGACGTCAATATAAGAAACAAAAACCTCCAATCCCATGCTCCATAAAAAACATAACTAGCGATCAATAAAAGTGTATTCTGATATTTATGCTTCAATGCCCAATAAGAGATAAATACGACAATATAAAAAGCCCAAAAGGTATAGCTGTTAAAGAGCATACTTAGTGCACCTTATTCTTTAAAATCGGGACGATATTTTTATCAATCAGATACACATAAGTATCGGCATTCACTCCACTTAGATGTATCCCATCGTAAAATGCCTTATCTTCAAAAATAAATATTTTTCTAAAGTCGGTTAATGGTATTGAATTTTTTTCTAAAAAATCAGCTATATCAGAATTTAAATAAGAGATATAGTTATCACTTTTTAAAGGTTCTAAAATAAAATGTAATTTAATATTGTGTGTTTTCGCAAGTTTTATCAGTTCTCTTATAACATGTTTACTTACAGGGTTCATCTGGATATCTTCAACTTTTTGATGTATGTCCAGTGTCTCTTCTTGCTTGTCTTGAAGTTTTTTCATAATCGGCTTAAGACTTAACTGTCTGCTTCCATGAGCAAGGTACTGTTTCCAAAATTTTAAAATTCGGATACGGTCATAAAAATAACTTCCTCCTGTGCTGAATCCACCATTTTTAAGCATCTTTATCACTTCAATTTCATCTGGTTTATCAAATATACTCTCAACTACGCTGTAGGTGTTTTTTGTATCTTCCATCATCGCTTCAGGAATGAAGAAAAAGTAAACATCTTCAGGGGCTTCATTTTGTTGTAAGTATCTGTATAAAAGCATATACTGACCCACAATCGTCATAGAAGAGGTCGCTGTTAAGTCATACACATCATCAGACAAACTCACCCCCTCAATTGCCCAGTGCGTTACGCTATCACCCATGAGAACAGACTTACGTTTCTGATTGACTTCTTGTACTAACAGTTTGTTCACTGTGTAATCTTCGGCATGTCTATAATAGTTTTTATGGTTGACTTGATAATTTATCTCCATTAAAGCGACAATGCCAAGTGACAAAACTGCAAACCCTATTAACCACTTTTGATACATCTCTCTCCCCTAAAAATTAAAATACAAAAATTCTGAAACTGACTGCATATTATAGATACTGTACATAAATATAATCACGCTAAACACTAAAGACCAAGCATTAGCTTTAAAATTTTCGAGTTTTTCATTAGAATTTTTCAAAAACAAAGTAATGATTAAAGAAAACAGGATTAACAGTGTCGCTAAGGCAAACTCACGTGTCGTGCCCATAACAGAACCAAACTTCACGCCATACTCACTTAACATCGCTAAACGTGATTCAAGTTGAATAGGGAGGGTAAGTGAGCCCATAAACATAGCTTTTAAAACCTGCATCGCTTGTGTGTATGTTTCTGCTCGAAAAAAGACCCAGGTAATATTGATAAAATTAAAAGTCACAAACCAAGCCACTAAAACAGGCAGACGAAACCCAAAACTCTTCCATATCCTATGAAGGATGATCCCTACTCCATGTAAAGCCCCCCAAAGCACAAAGGTCCATCCTGCTCCATGCCATATACCACCGATTAAAAAGGTAACAAAAAGATTGATATATGTTCGTTCTTTTCCCTCTTTGTTCCCACCCAAGGGGATATAAACATAATCACGTAAAAAACGACTCAATGTAATGTGCCAACGTCTCCAAAAGTCTTGGATATCTTTGGCCTTATAAGGGCTGTTAAAGTTAATAGGAATACGAATATTGAACAATAAGGCTATACCAATAGCCATATCTGTATAGCCACTAAAGTCAAAATAGAGTTGAAAACTGTATGAAAAACTCGTCATCCACCCTTCTAAGACACTTAAGGTTTCTGCGTGTTTATACCCATAATTAGCCCATTTTGAAAAACTATCTGCAATGACTACTTTTTTAGCCAAGCCCATTGAGAAAATAAAAATACCCAATACAATGTTTTTATAATTAATACTTTTATTCTCTTGAGTGGAAAATTGGGGCATCATCTCTGAGTGATGCACAATAGGACCTGCAATCAATTGCGGAAAAAAAGTAACAAACAATGCATAATTTAAAAAATCATACTCTTTTGTCTGCCCCTTATACGAATCTACCAAATAGGCTATCTGCTGGAAGGTAAAAAAGGAGATGGCCAAAGGCAAGGCAAGGTGCAATAGCGGTATCGTCCCATCTGTCACAAGGTTAATGTTTTCTATAAAAAAATCAGCATACTTAAAATACCCAAGCAAAGAGACATTAGCAATGATTCCAAAGCTTAATAAGACTTTTTTAGAAACCATTTTATGCTCTTTATCTTTTGATAAAGAAAAACCTACACTATAATTAAACAGCATCGACACTAAGATCAATGGCAAGTATATTACATTCCACCATGAATAAAAAAACAAAGAAGCCAATATAAGCACTCCTTTGGCAGCCTCGTTCAATTTTTTACTGTTTAAATAAAAATAGATAAAAAATGTAATCGGTAAAAAGTAAAATATAAATTCATAAGAATTAAATAACATCTATACCTCTTTTCTGTTCCCTAGTTAGCACGTTTCTTCCTTTCCTATAAAACTTATAAATGCTTGCGTTTTTTTATTGGCATGCGCTATATTCGCAGTAAATTCAATATTACAATCAATGTCATTTTTAAAAAGTTTATAGACCTCGTCTTTTATATACCCTCTCACCTGTTCAACCTCATCTCCCTCGTATACCACTTTTAAATTCAAGTGTCCTTTTGTATCTTGACAGGATTGATACCCTACATTGATGCCATATCCCAAAGATATGTTTTTAAATACATAATACAGATACAAGGCTGGATAACTGCTCTCATATCCCTGTATATTAGTACCCACCCTTCCGGTAACTTCTTTAATCACCTCATGTTCACGACCACATGCACAAGGCTTATCTTTGGACAGTTCAATATAATCCCCCAGGTCATATCGAATAATTGGCAATGAAAAAGAGAAGAGGTTTGTCACTAATATCTTATTGTCAATCTCTTCAACAATGACATTTTCCATAGCTATATGCATCTTTCCTTCAGGACATTCAAAGGCTATGATCCCTGCTTCAGCTGAACCATATTCACTTATTAAAGGGGTGCCAAACACATCTTGCACAGGCTTTTGATAGGCATCATAGATCTTTTCTGAGGTACCTTTTACCATTTTTATATGCTTAAACTTTTTCTTCTTTTTTGAAAAATATTGTGACATCGTAAAAATAGCAGATGAATACCCTTCGATATAATCTGCTTTTTTTAAAAACCCTTCTGCTGCTTGCATCGTCGTATCATCATAAGAAAAAACACGTTTTCTGTTCACTAAGAAGTCAAAAAAACGAATAACAATAAGTTTTTTCCAGCTAGCATTAAAGCCCCAAAAGTAAAGATTTTTCATCCAAGGAGCTACCCCATACCAAGAAAACCCACGTACTTGAACTGCTCGTGATGCCCCATCCCAATCAAGGTTGCGTATAAACTTCATTGATTCACCCGTTGAACCAGATGTACTTGAAGCAAATACTTTTTCATTATAGGGGTTATTCTCAATATGCTTTAACTCATCTCTTAATGTCTGTTTCTCTAAGATAGGAATCTGCGTTAATTGATCCATTGTAAATGTTTCTATCTCAATATCTTGCAGTACTTTTTGGTAATAAGATGAATGTTTTTTAGCATGTTCCAATAATCTTTTAAAGCGCTCAAGTTGTAATTTTTTCAACTCATCAATCTTCATGAAATCACTTTGCATTAAGGCTTCGCGGTGCATTTTCATTTTTGGATTACGAAGTTTTTCACCAATAATATAAATTAATTTATGGATACTCATGATATTTCCCCGTCATCAATGTCAAATAATTTCTTCCATTTTTGTGAAACACTGTCCCAATCATACGAAAGCGCCTTTGTATGAGCATTCTTAGAAAGTCTATGCGCCAGATGATTATCTTTAATAACTCTTTCAATAGCCAAAGAAAAAGCTTCTACATCATCTGGAGCCACCAATAAACCATCTTTATCATCCTCTATTAAATAGGGCAGTCCACCAACATTGGTTGAGACAATAGGAAACCCTAGAGCCATAGCTTCAATGATACTCACAGGCTGATTATCAAAGTTCGTTGGATTGATAAAGATATCAAACTCTTTTGAGCGTTCAATCCATCCTTCCTTACTCAGCTTTCCTGTAAATTCTATTGAATCCAAGACATCCAACTCTTCAGCAAGTTCTTGTACTTTATCAAGCGTCCCATCTTTATCTGGTCCAACCATACACATCTTAGCATCTGGATAGCTCTGTTTCATTCTCGCCAATGTCTTTACTGCCAAATAAGGGTTATAGACCTCACTAAAAGAGCGAACATAGAGTAACTTTACACTCACTTCTTGGCGCTCTTTAAAGGGGTACATACTGATATCAATATTATTAGGAAGAAAACTAACCTTATACCCCTCTTTTGAAAATGCATCCAAGAGATATCCTGAAGGTGCTAGGTTCATTTTGGCATTATCAAACAAGATAGAACTTAGTTTAGGATGAGACTTTAAACGTGCGGGAAGATTTCCTCCATGTAAATATGTAAAATACTCAATATTAAAAAACTGCGCCAATCGACTCGCTAAAAATGCAAAATAAAAATTGTTAGTGCTATATGTATCGATTAAAATCGTATCAACTGTTTTCCTGTATTTTATTATGGTGGCTAGCATATCAATTAAGCGTAGAAGAGGATTTTGTTTTTTTGAGGTAGTTATAACCTCACAAAACTCTCCTAACTGTGGGCTTAAGGTGTCAATACTACTGGGTGTTTTTCCATGCACTAAAAGCTCATTTCCGATGTATAATAAAGTCATTTCAGCACATCTTTATTTTGAGTTTGATGCACAATCAAGATAAATGCCAACCCATAGAAGAAACCAACCATACCCAAACGCATCGCTGCATGTGTCATGGTTAAGAGTGACATTACCATTAAAGCTACAAAAATCATTTGATTGTCTGGTCTTGGTAGTAATTTAAAAAACTGTATCAAAGGCAGTATCAACAAGATAATCATACAAATCATTCCCAAAAGACCATGTTCCGCTAGCAATCTTGAAAATTCAACATGCGCCGCAAAACCTCTGTGTGTATTTCTCTCAAACATTGAAACCCCTGGTCCAACACCGACCATTCCCGTCTCAACAAAAAGATCAATATCTCCTTTTAAAATGTCACCCCGACCTGTTGTTAAATCTTCTTTTTGTTTAAAGCCATCTTCTCCTACGTTAAAATAACGAACTGAGAGATACCCTCCTGTCACCTTATCCGTTACAACAAAGGCCCCTACGGCTATAAATCCTGCAAGTATTAACTTAAAAAAGTTATGACGCAAGAAAGCTACTAATTGAGAGAAATTTGAAAAATAATAAAAGAAAGCCCCTACTAGAACAGCCAACACACCTGTTAGCATGCCTCCTCGAGAAAAGGTCATTAATCCTTGAAAAATAAACAATACCAATAGCCCCATATCAATAGCTAAATAATAAAACAGTCTATTTTTCAAAACCAGATTAATACCGATGATAGCGACACCAATTCCAAAACCAGATGAGACTTGATTGCCCGAAAAGCCTCCACTTGACACGGCATTAGAACTATAGGTAAACTGAACACTTGCATAATCTCCAACTTGAAAGAAAACGTATAAGGCCATCGTTGTGGTTCCAAGGACTATGGCTCTTGAGATATTGACAAAGTCCTTCATACCCATGCGTAAATGGTAAAAATACAATGTAGATACCATTAAGGACAATGGGCCCATTAGATTAAAAAAAAGCTTCTGTTTAAGAACAGCAAAATCATCATAATATGCAACCGTCAAAGGAACGGTTGGAAGCATCAACAACATATAGACAATGATTAAAAAGGGGTAACCTCTTTTATGGTTATCTACTATCATAGCTACACTAAGCAGGAATATTGTCGAGTATTTTCCCATCTCAAAAGGTAATCCCGAAAATGTCATTCTTAAAAAGACTTCTGCCCCAATCAAATAGGCAATAGTTAGATGTGCTTCTCCATTCTTGTTTTTATTTTTAATGGTCAAATAAGTTCCATACACAAAGATTGAAGCACCCCAAAGTAATACTATCACCTTGGTTTTTGAAGCTATTATGCCTACTAAAGCCACCAAAACCAGGGCAAGAAGAACTTTCTTTTTTTCTGACATATTCTCTAACATACGCAACTCTTGTACTTCTCTATCACGTGTTGGATAATTGACTCTTTAGAGTAATGCTCATGCACATATTTATAAACTTCTTTACCCTTACGCATACGTAAATCTTTATTTCCCATTAACAACTCTAGTTCTTGGGCTAACTGCACACTATTTTTCGCATTTACTAGACTTCCCACATTTCCGTTATTTAAAACCGCAGCACATTCTCCAACATCTGTGGAGATAACAGCAAGTGAAGCAAGAGCATATTCCAAAAGTGCAACGGGCAGACCTTCTGACTCAGAAGAGAGCACTCCTATATCTGAATACTTAAGAATCTCGGAAGTATCACTTCTACCACCTAAAACACTTACATTTTCAGACAAATCATTCTCAGCAATAAAGGCTTTAATACCCTTGCTATATTCATCTTCCCAATCTCGACCCACCAATAGCAGATGCCAATCCGTATAACCTCGTTCCAATACTTCCTTAAAGGCTTTGAGCATATTTAAATGATCTTTTTGAGGACGTAGATTAGCCAGTAATACAATACGCTTGCCTTTTTCCCCTGGTATATCCGGCTCAACCTCATTAAATGTCAAGTCTGCATAGTTTGCAACATACTCAACCTTGGACGCTGGAACCAATAAATTTTTCTTTGCCCAAGTACTTAAAATCTGATTTACCGATATTATATAGGAAAAGAAAAAAGAACCTATTTTTAATGCCCTTATCGGACGCTTGTCTATACTTTCACTTTTTCCATAATGATCATGCCAAATGATTTTCACCCCTGTAAAACATTTAGCAATAATCGCTGTAAAAAATGAACTCGAATGCGCATGAATGATAGAAATATTATTAGCTCTGATATACTTCACCAAGCGCTTATAAGATGACACATCAAACACACTCTTTTTACGCATAAAAAACTGTCCAACCTCATCATGCAAAAACTCTTTTAACATCCCCTCTTCTCGCGTGGTACAATGAAAACTTTTGATGCCTTGTTCTGCAATAGCATTGGCATAGTTAACACTTACACGCTCTGCACCCCCTATTGAAAGTGAATCAATCATTTGCATCACTCGGAGCTCTTTAGACATTCAAAAGACCTTTTATCGCTTTTTCAAAACTTTCTAAGGTGTATTGTCTTGACCACTGCATTGCCTCTTTACTTGTTTCATAATAAACATTAGGTAAGCCTATATATCTACTGATTGCTTTTTCAACAGATTCTCCATATGGTTCAACCAAGGTTCCCCTTGTACCATTTCCTATCATGTAATTGACGCAAGAGACATTTGTCGTAATCGGCACGCACCCCCAAAACATTGCTTCTGCAACAACCTTAGGCCAACCTTCTGACTTCGACATCAGTATCATAAAATGTGCGCTTTTAAATTTTTCTTTTACAAAATCAGAGTTTTGATTACCATGCAGCGTAATAGCATCAACTAAGTCATTCTTATCAATATAACTTTCTAATGCTTGACGCTCTACACCTTCTCCCAAAATATCTAAATGTACTTTTTGCCCTTTTTGCATAAGTTGATGCAGTGCTTCTACTGCAACCATTGGCCTTTTTCCTGGACTTAAGGCTCCAACAAACAGTAAATTAATCTTTCCATCTAAACTTCGAGGCTGAACTTCTTCTTTTTCATGCTCATGATAGGTTGCTGTGAAAAACTCTACAATGTTTCCACTTTGAGATGGCCATTTTCCGTATACTAAAACTTTCATATTTTTTGATAAAGCTGTGCTTGATATAATCTTCTTTTGAAGCCTATAACTAAGAGGTTGCTTGCTATTTGGATCCCAATTTCCCGCATATTTGACTGTTTTAATCTTCCAAGGAAATAAGATCTGAGCAACCGCTCCTAAAAGCCCCATATTGCCTGGGCATCTTAAATGAATATGATCCGCCCAGAACATCGCCCACACGATTTTCATAAAAATATACGGCAGTAATATGGCTGTCTTCAATTTTGACACCTTACTTAAAAGGTTAAATGCCGGCACCTTATCAAACATAATACCTTCATGCTCATACGATAAATCGATGGGATCAGGTTCACCTTTTCTCATCGGTGCAACGATACGTACCTCCTGTACATACTTCAACCAAAGATTCATTTCCTTCACATAAGGGCCATACCCATATATCTTTCCATCTTTTTGAGAATGTTCTACATGAGATATTATTAAAAACTTCATTTAACATCTACCTTTGGTTTATTAAAAACTAAACTCACTAAACCGTATATCCGACCCAATGTTTCTGTCAAAGCTTCCATGCGACTTGACCCTGTCATTATGTTCGTACAACGTATCAGTGTTAATAAAGAGGCATTACAATACCACTTAAAGACTCCACTTAGACCTGGTTCAGGAGTTGCTACCTTCCATACATACCATCCATTTCTAATCACCATCTTTCCGTAATAGAACTTGTTTGGTCTTCCATTGGGGTCATGTAAATGTTCTAACTTAGCATTGGTATTTACGACGAGTTTTCCTATTTTACTCGCACGTAGGGTAAAGTCTTTATCTTCATAAAGCCCATAACCTTCAAAATAGTGTGAAAAACTAATCCTCTTAAAAAGAGACTGCTTAAACGATGCAATGCCTCCCATCATAAAATCCACCTCATACCATTTACCGCTTGGAGGTAAAAATGCAACAGGTCGTTCATGCGAATAATTAGAAATCTTTCCTGGTTGCATCAAGGGAACTAAGTTAAATCGTTTGCGCATGCGGTACCTTAAAGACTCACTTCGGTAAAAACCATCCATACAAAACATATCTTTCGTGCACTTTGTATCCGTCTTCATTGGAAACCATGAGATTTCATTGGTCGTGCATCCACCTACTCCAACAACTGTCTTATCTTCTTGGTATGGTTTAATCAACTCTTCAAAATAGTACCTGTCTAAACGGATATCATCATCTAAAAATGCGATCAAGTCCATTTTTGCATCAACCTTGTTCACACCATAGTTTCGTTGTCGTGTCAACCCTCTATGCTCTGGCTCAACTAGATAGTATCGTATGTTTAAGTCATACTTTTTTGCTTGAATTGCCACATCCGTTTTTTGATTTGTGGAACCATCAATAATCACGACTTCATCCGGTACTTTAGTTTGTGTAGCAACAGAATCAAGTAAAACACAGATAGCTTCTGGTCGCATGTAGGTACAAATAACTAAGGAGATTTTCATAAAGACCTCTTTATATCATCTGCCCAATATTCACTTCTTTTCCATTGTGCATTAAATCTTTTTCCAAATGATAATATGTTGATTTTTTTGTACTTTTTCACCAAGGAAAAAAATAGAAAGACTTTATATGCAAATATCTGTTCTTTGTTCATATATTTTTTATAGAAGTACATGATAGAAGGTGATGGTTTTGGTTGAACTTCATCCTTGCTCCATGCATGCTCAAACGTAAATCTAAAACCACCCACCGGTGCCTTCAAATGTAATATAGGATTGTAGGGATAATAAACAACTTCACATCCACGCTTTCTTAACTCACAACCATAGGCAGTATCTTCTCCATAGCCAAACTCAAAAGCCATATCAAAAGGTAAGTTTCTACAATATTTTTGATTTATTATACTTGCACCTGAAGCAAATCCATCAAACATATAAGGTACTTCTGAAAACTTCTTTTTCCTTTGACTTGGTAAATAAGTTGCCATACTAACTGCACCGATAGAATGTGTTTTCATAAAAGCAATAGCATCTTCAAGCAGGTTTTCATTAAATCGTATATCATCATCGGCAGCGAACATCCATTTGCTCTCTAACTCTTCTAATCCAACATTACGTGCGTTACATGCACCCAATTGATGAATGTATTTATGCTTTATAGTAAAAGGCCATTTATTAGTATAAATATAGTCAAGTTCGCTTGATACCCTTGTGTCTGGATGTTGTTCTACGATAATAACGTTTTTTGGAAGAAGTGTCTGCTGACTCAAATCATCTAAAACATCCTTTAAAAACTCTTTTCTTCCAAGTGTTGGGATAAGAACATCAATCGTATCATTTTCATCAATGCTTTCAGAGTCTACTTCATCATACAAATCTTTCAAGTTTTGAATATCAAAGCTGTATTTTTTTGAAAAAATTCTTCTAACTAAAGTCAAAAAGTTTTTTTTATGTTGAATATAATAAAGCAATGAGGTATATACAACCCAACGCATGCCTAAAAAGTTTTTTATAAAGTTTAAGGTTTCCAATAAACTTTCTTGTTTAATATCATCAATTTTTTTTGTACATAAGTTTGGCTCACTATAATGTAAAGCACCTCTTGTTGTACCCATATGTGATATGGCATTTAAACTTATCTGAAAACTATATTTTCCAGATAAAGCACAAAACTTGTTTATAAGCTTGGCATGTGTGACTCCAATTGCTGCAGACGTCACCCATGTAGGAAATCGTACATTTTGAGGTATATTGTCAGCTGTTGTCGTCAAAAAGTTTGCATACGATAAAACTTCATTAAACACTGGTGTATGTGAAGGATTATAAGAAAAAATCTGCATGGGCCTTTGTACACATAAATCTACTGCTTTCCAATCTATGTCACCATACAACTCTTCTAAGCACCAAGCAATCTTACTGTCTTGAAACTTATCACTAAGCTCAAATAAGATAGTGTCTAAATTAAAGTTTTGATATTTTGGTAGTAACGTTAGAACATTATTCTTATACTCTTCAACACGTAAAAGTTTTTCCTCTTTATGTACAATAACAAACATTAAAACTCTTTACTTGTAAGTTGTTCAAAAAAGTCAATGTTATCTTGAACAATCTTTTCAGCACTAAAAAATTTTTCTATTCTGTCTCTTGCTGCATCACCTAGGCTTTGCGCATATCTAGTATCACCTAAAATTTCTTCAATTTTACTGGCATACTTTTCATGACTTTTAGGTGAACACAGCAGACCACTTACCCCATCTTGAATAGTTTCTTTTGCCCAACCAATATTAGATGCCACAACGGGCTTCTTACAAGCCATTGCTTCTAACCACGAAACAGGAAAAGCTTCCGCATATGATGGAAATATACACACATTAGCTTCAACTATGTTCTTTCTCATTTCATCATAAGGAACAGACCCTTTATAGTCAACATTTTTAAACGCAGATTGTGTAAATTTTTTTTGCATCAATTCCCATGTAGAAATATTTTCAAGGTAATCAATGGAATCATTTCCTATCAAAATTAATTTTGCTGAGGGATTAGACTGGTTAACCTTGTTAAAGATTTCAGGGATATCTAAAGCTCCCTTTTTACGTATCAATGTTCCAAAATACAAAATTGTATTATTCTGAACATGGACGAGATCTTCGTTCTTATATTTTTGTAAGTCAATAGCATTATAGATCACCTCAATTTTTCTATTTAAAGAGAACAGCTTCTTCGTAAGTTCAGCTGTAAACTGACTTACCGATATGATTGCATCTGCTGACTTTAATGCACTTTTTTCAAGGATATAATTTATTTTTTTTAATTTTCTGTTTTCTAAATGACAAAAGTATGTATCTGAACCGTGTAACCTTAAAACAACTTTGCATGCATAGTTATTAAAGGCTGTTATACCACTCCACTCAGCTGCTTCAACTACATCTAAACCATAATCATTTATATACTTGTTAACAACATTTGCAACTCTTTTTCTATTAAGATAGAAAGAGAACTTACTAGGCTTTGGTAATTTGATAAACACTGTTGTCACATCTTCATCTATATAGACCTTATTTTCTGGCATACCATATAAGAAAACGGTTACCCGGTGTCCTTTTTTTGCCATATTAAGGACAAGGTTTTTCAGACTTGTCCCTATGCCCCCAACTTTTTGAACATTGTGTTCGTGAGGGTACTCTGGTGTAATGAACCCTAATTTCATCTTGTTGTCCCTACTATATCCATTATATTATCCCATACGCGCTTATTTGCATCCTCTAGGGGATGTAAGGCTATCTTTTTAGCCCATTTCTGTGCTGAAGGAAGTTTGTTCTCACTATCATGAATTGCTTTAACAATTACATCTTTAAACTCGTCTCTATCATTAATCCAATACACAGGGTCTAAGTCACCCATACTTTGAAAATGAATATACTTATAAATCTTCTCTACCTTCCATTCATGGTTACTTGGGACATTGTAGTTAATATAACAGGCTGTTTTATTCAAGATAGCAAAGTCTAAGGCCATAGTTGAACCTAGGTTTATCACGGTTTCACAATGATAAACTGTATTGGCTAAAAGAGCATTATCGGCTTTTAATGGCATGATAGCATCCCATGACTTTAATCCATTAAGACTTCCCCATAAGGGGTCTACACTCATAATGACATCCTGAAACTCTGCTAGGACTTCATCGAACCTATCACTCTTATCTACAGGGCATCGTCTAAAGAGTATTGTGATTTTTTTATCATTTTCTTCATTTAATGCTCTTACACTCTTAGCCGTATCTTTTAAATAGCTAGGGTCATTCGGAGAGGTAGTAATATCATCCCCTGAATAACAGATGATGTGATTGTCCATGGGCAGGTTATGTGCTTGACAAAATGTTTCTCTTGGAAGAATAACCTCTTCATCAAAATAAGGTAAAAATTGAGGTGTCCCTGTAACAATTACCTGTGAAGACTCAATAAAAGGATAATATTTAATTAGCTCATCCTTCATATACTCACTCCAAACAAAATAGTAATCAGCAGTAACACTTAAGTTCCCCTTGGGTAAATTATCCCACGAAAAGATAAATGTTCCAGTTGGTATACCCATATCCTGTGCTGCTAACATAGCTGGAGCAGCATTTAAGACACGTTGATTGGTACAAAAAACAAAGGCAGGTTTTTCAGCTTCTAATTGAGCTTGACATTCTAAATAATATTGTGACTTTCGTAATGTTACTTCATATTTTTGCCTTAATGACAAAAGGTCATCAAAACTTTTCGTTCGATTTACTACAAAGTCAATCAATTTGCTTTTTAGTTTTGCACGAAATGTTTTCGTATTTCTAGGGCGGATATACGAGAGATACGTCTGTGCATTAAAAACCTTTGAAAAGTTATATATAGCCGCGTCTACAAGACTTGACTTATAGATATCACTCAACCAATGTGGTGTAAACTTTGGTAGGGCAAGTTGCTTAACACCCTCTAACTTCAAATCTTTTATAGGCGTCCAAACAACCACCTCACCATAATCTAAAAAATCAGTATAAATAAAATTTCGAAGCCCTACGCCATCTGGTAAAAGCAGCATAACCTTTTTACTCATCACTTCTCCTCTTACACTATATAACCGAAACGATTATCCATCATTTCATTCATTTTATTTCGTTTATCTTCACTGACATGATACGCTAAGGTGTAGGTCTCATCAAAGCAAGCAAATGCATTTAGTTCTGCTCTTTTTTTATCTAAAAATTCATCCATCGTTGATACAACTCTAGCAGGATTTCCTACGGCAACACTGTTTGAAGGAATATTCGTATTTACTACGCTCCCTGCACCAATCACGACATTATCCCCAATTTCAACACCAGGAAGTACAATGCTAGAAGCCCCAATAAACACCTTATTCCCGATATTTACCTTTCCTAGTTTTGTATATCCCAAAAAGTTTTTCGTACTTGCATCATGTGCTAAAATATGAACATTGGGTGCTAAGGTTACATCATCTCCAATTGTAATATGCCAACAATGCGACTCATCAATAATGACATTTTTTTGAATATTTAAATTCTCACCAACTACCAACCCTCTAGCTTTTAAATGAGCAATATAATCCTTAGGAAAAAGTACCTGTTTTAAATTAGAAAGTGCTTTTTTATATTTTTCCAACATCTACTGACTCATGCTCTCATAAAATTCTACTGTTTCATTCCAGTCATCCATCGTATCTATATTGATAAGCTTAGGGCTATCTATAGGAAAGGCAACAATGTCATCACCTAAGAGTGAGCCTTTTGTTCGTATCGTCTCAACAGATGTGATGTAAATGGCTCCATCTCGATGATAAGCAGTAGGCAACTCTTGACGGCGAGGGATGATTTTCTCTTCACCTGTTGCGATATTCAAGCGATTGTCAGCACCAATTTCAAAAGTCCAATGTGGATTAAACTCATCTGGCACCTTACGTACTGATACCAATGAATCAGGCTCTGTTTTCTTAAAAAGTTCAATCGCCTCATCTATGCAACCCTCAGGTCGATAAGGGCTTGTTACCTGTAACAAACAGACCGCATCATATTTTTCACCCTGGGACTCAAGGAAATCAAGTGCATGCTGAACCACAGCTAAAGACCCTGCTGTATCATTTGCCAACTCATCAGGACGCATAAAAGGCACCTCTAAACCAATATCTTTGGCTACTTGAGCGATCATTTCATCATCAGTTGACAATATCAGTCGATCTACCAAATTTGAACTATTGACTTGTTCCACTGTATAGGCAATAAGAGGCTTTCCTAAAAGGGGTTTTATATTTTTTCCTGGCACCCCTTTTGAACCACCTCTAGCAGGAATTAATCCTAGAATCTTCATCTTGTTTTCCATCTTAGTAGGTAATCGTTTTATGAAATCTAAGTTCAATATTTGCTAATGTCTCTGCAATCTTCTTCCCTGCAGTGCCATCACCATAAATAAACTCGCTCTCATAAGGACCATGCTCGATGTGTTTTGTTATAGCTGCTTCAATCTCTTCTTGGATATATTCACAGTCAATCACACTCTTTGCACGGTGTCTTCCATTTTGGCGAGAGCCTATATTGACAACGGGGATTCCTAAAAATGAGCTCTCTCTGATCCCGACACTAGAGTTTCCTATAAGTACCTTTGCATTTTTAATCAAGCGCAAAAAGTCATGCGGCTCCATGTTCTTAAAAAATTGAATATTTTTGGGATTATTGTACTCTCTATACGCACGAATACCTGTTGATGTCCCATCCGCTCCAGCATCTACATTTGGCCAAAACCAAAAGGTAGGAATATTGAGTTTATCTACTGCTTTTAAGGTTGCTTCAACATGGGCTCTTGAGTCTGAGTACTCAGTAGTAACAGGATGCTGCATCACCACAAGGTATCCTTCTTCTTGCCAATTTCCTATCTCACCAACCCCACCATACTTTTCTATTGGATCAAAGTCTAAGGCCGGATTTTCTAACACCTCTTTTGCTAAATCCATAGAGGGACACCCTGTGTTGATCACATACTCTGGATCTTCTCCCATTTTTATAACACGTTCACCCGCATCATCTGAAGCGACTAAATGTATATCCGCTAACTTTGTATTGGCATGACGAACCTTTTCATCAATATTCCCAGTTACCTCGCCCCCTTGGATATGTGCAAGGGGAATGTTTTGATACGAAGCAGCGATCGAAGTGGCGATTGTCTCAAATCTATCGGCTATACTGATCACTACATCAGGTTCAAGGTTATAAAACACATTTGAAAGTTCCATAAGCGCAAGACCTGTTGTCTTTGCCATAGCCGTTGGCGTCTCTCCTTCAAGTACATTGTATACCTTTTCTGCTACCTTAAAGCCATCATCTTCTATAACATTGATAGCATTTCCATAACGTCCTAAAAGTGCAGAACCAGCAATCACTAGCTGCAACTCCAAATCAGGATGTTCATTGATAGCGGTTAGGGCTGTTTTAACTCGTGCATAACTTGGTCGCGCTGTCACCACTACACATATCTTTCGTTTACTCATTAATATCCCCCTTGTTTAAGAAGTCCCATTTTTTCATATCTTTATTTACCTTCTTTCCAATGACATTCTCATATTGTGAAGCATCTATGCCATATCCCTTCGGTTTTTTAGCTTCTAAGTCATCAAAAGTAATAACATCACCCTCTTTTAAAGCTTTGTTAAGCGCCAAAGACTTTTCAAAGATTCCTTTTAAAGTATCAAACTTGCTGTTATCATTTTTATCGATTTTAGCATCTAAAGATTCACAGATTTGACGAACCCCTTTGACCATAAAAGCAATTTCATCAATATCCATTGAAGCAGGTGCGTCTGGTCCAAACATACGTTTATCAAAAACAGCATGAAACTCCAATATCTCTGCCCCTCTTGCAGCTGCCGCTAAACAGGCATAAACATCACCTGAGTGATCTGAGAAACCTGTTGTTAGAGAAAATCTCTCACGTAATTCATCCATCACATTTAAGCCCCATTCTTTGGGTTGAGTTGGATAAGCCGTTGTACATTGCAAGAGTGACGTTTTGATATTGCGTTTTTGTAGAAATGCTACACTTTCACTCAGTTCAGTAAACGAGCTCATACCTGAAGACAAGATCACCTCTTTACCTGTGCGTGCAATTTTTTCTAACATCAAAAGGTTATTAACCTCACCACTGCCTATCTTGTAACGTTTCACACCCACTTCTTCAAGTAGATTAACTGCCGCTTGTGAAAAAGGAGATGAGATGAACTCTACCCCAACTTTATCACAATGAGATTTCACCTCTTTCCACTGCTCTAGAGAAAACCCCATACGCTCCCAGTAGTCATAACGCGTTTTATCTTCATACGAAAAATTAACACGAAAAGGCTCATGCTCTGAACTCTCAGCCTCTGCGATATGCGTTTGAAACTTCACCGCGTCCACTCCAGCTTCAGCAAGTGCATCAATGTATGAATGTAAAATTCCTAAGCTTCCATCATGTGCTTGGGCTATCTCTGCAATTATCAACATTATATTTTTTCCTCATATAAGTCTGTTAGCTTACTTAAATCTTTTAAAAAAAGAGGCTTGATTTGTTGAAGCTCTTCGTCTGACTTATCCCACCATTTTAATTCTTCAAGCTGACTAATAATATTTTCGTGAAAACGTTTTTTCATCACCTTAGCTGGGACACCTGAGGCGATAGTATATGCAGGGATATCTTTTGTCACTACAGAACCAGCACCAACAATAGCACCATTGCCTATGCGTACACCACCTAAAATCGTCACCCCATGACCTATCCAAACATCATTTCCAATTTCCACACTTTTCTTTTCTTTAAGAGACTTCAATTCTCCTTTAAATAAGTTATGATTGATATAAGTTGTCATATATTTTATTGGATGGTTTTGTGTATGAATAGCTACATCTACACCAATTTGAGTATATTTTCCTATCGATATAATTCCATGATACAAGTTGTTTTTACCTAATGTTGTAGCATACCCAACAGTAATTTCACCATTAAATTCACATCTATCATTAATAGCATTCTTTCCTTCAAAGTTCACATATTGTAATCCAGACACATGCCCAATGACACTAACGTTCTCATAATAATCAATAGTATCATAAGTCTTCATTACTACTTTTTTTAAAAAATGGAACCAACCAAGCCGATTCAGTACCTTATTTGCAAGTTTACTCATCTTTTCCACTCACTAACAGCTCTTTTTTTACTTTAAAAGGTGCGGCTTCTAACAATAAGTCTAAATCAATTGAAATGCTATAATCATAAAACAACGCTTCAATGTCTTCTAATGTAGATGTGGGTTCAACTCTGTATGCTTCGGTATCTTTTCTACCAACTGACTCAAAATAATCTAAAAACTTAAACCCCTTTCCAATAACCTTATCTGAAAACTCTATCCATACTGAGGGAATTTCATAGGCATCCGCAGTTATTATCCCATGCAAAGAGCTTGAAACAATACGTTCACATGAGGCAATCTCATCAATGACCTCAAAGACATTATCTTTTTGTAAATCAATAATCAGTATATTCTCATTATCTTCTATATTACTTTTCAACCAAGGTTCATTTTTATCACTAAAATGAGGAACAAAACCATATTTGTATTTTTTATCTGTTTTAGGTGTGTAAATTTTAGGTAATAAAAGTATCGGGTCGCCATATACTTCTGGACATGTTATCCCGTACTCTAATAAACGTTGCCTACTTTTTGGTCCCCTAACAGCTAGCACCTTATTTGGAAAAGTAGTCAATTCACTTGTTGCACTTATAAAACCTGAACCCCAAATAACACTTTTACTAGAGCAATGTTCCATAACAGACCCAATGGCGATAATATGCTCAATAGGGCTACGTTTAGGATCCACTCTTTGAACTTTTTTACCACTTAAGTGTTCAATAAAAATGGGATTAATTGTGTCTCCAAAGTTTTGTGTTAAATTGAACCAATATAAAAATACCTTTTTATTTTTATATAGTTTTTCTAACCCTATATAATAAAAAAACCACACTGGCTTCATAAAAAATTCTCTTATTTTTTTATACATTATTTTACTTTTTTCATATTAATTATACTTTTTAGGTGTCTTTAATCGTTTAGGTAAGTGCTTTAATTCACTCTGAAAAGTTCCTCTTATTGCATTCAAAGATTGTAAAAATGAAAGAACTCCACACTTTTTTAAAAAATTTTTTATGCCATCTTTCTTTGTAATCTGTTTTTGCTCAGTGTCATTTATCAACCAATGTTCATGTCGTTCTTTGTTAATGCTGCTTCCTATAGTTATATCCACGCTCACACAAGTAGGGTGAAGTCCATATAAATTAATATACTTACTATTTCCTGTATAGCAATCAACAGGTTTTTCAATACCCTTTTTAAGTGTCTTCAACATTTTTTTTGCACCCTCTTGGTTAATTATATAACCAAATGCTCCATCCATTACATCTGTAAAGCGCACTATTTTAAAATTTTCAGAAACTTTCTTTCTATTCCTAAAGCTCAAACGATTAAACTTATTACTAATAAAATGCCTATGATATCCTAAAAGAACAATTTCCCAATCTTGCGGAAACTTATCTATTGCATTGATTACTTCAAATAAATTCTCATTAATAATCACATCGTCTTCAAAAATTATTGCATCTTGTATATTCTCATCAAGCATTTTTTGATAAATTGACATTTGACTCAATGCCACACCAACTTCACCTCTGAACAGCTTTCTATTAATAGCCTTCAAACTCTCCTCATGCCTACAGATTTCATCTACATTATCTTGGGCAAGTTCTTTTCCATAAATTGCTTCTATAAACGAAAATTCAAAACCATATTGTTCAGCCATCTCTTGCATATGCTTTTTTTTATGTGTATCTTGTTTAAGATTGATGACAAAAATAGGGATATTTTGTTGTGTAGTTCTTTCAAATGACATTAATGCTGTTCCTCAATATTCACAATATGCCCATTATCGATTGTATAAACTTTGTTACACCGTTTAACTGTACTTAATCTATGGGCAATGATGATAAGTGTCTTATCTGATCCTGCCTCATAAATATTGTTCATGATTTCTTCTTCCGTTTTTGTATCCAGTGCACTTGTCGCTTCATCCAATACTAAAATCTCTGGGTTGTAATACAGAGCTCTTGCAATAGCAATTCTTTGCTTTTGACCACCGCTTAGTTTAACGCCCTTATCCCCTACAATAGTTTCTAAGCCTTCTTGGTGTTCATTTAAAAAATCATATATATGTGCTTGTTTTAGAACTTCTATGACGCGTTTTTCATCTATCTCATCTTTACTACCTAAGGCTACATTTTCTGCTACTGTCGCGTCAAATAGATAAATATCTTGTGGGATATACCCCACTTTTTTACGTAATGATCGTAAATTACTCTCTTCAAGTTTAACTGTATCAATCAGCACCTCCCCATCTGAAGGTTGATAGAGGCCTATAATCAAATCAACAATTGTACTCTTTCCACTACCACTTGGCCCAATAAAGGCTATATGTTCGCCTTTTTCAATATTTAGTGAAATGTTGTTTAATACAGGTTTGTTTTCAAGGTATTCAAAAGAGATATTCTCTAAACGAATTTCTTTTTTAAAAGTCAATGATATGTCGCCTAATTTTTCATTATCATATAGTAAATTATCCCGTATTAAATTAAGTGATTTTTGTAAATTTATCATTTGATTTATACTGGAAATAACATTATTAAAAGCGGGCATTAAACGATAAATGGCAAAAAAGAATACACTTAATATCCCCATTAAACCTGCTATATTAGTATTGTATTCAAGGATCCAATACATCACAATGCCTATTATTAATGAAAAACTAATAAACTCTAAAAATAATCTAGGAATTTGCTGTAATGTCTCATTAACAACCATAATCCGTGTTAACTTTTTCATTAATTGTGAAAATGACTTCCCAAAAGCTTCTTCTGAAGAACGCAGTTTTATCATTTTGAAGTTTCCAAATGTTTCATTTAACATTTTAAATAAATATCTATAAACTTCAGTTCTTTCAGCACCTTTTCTTTTCACAACAGGGGACACCGTATACGATAAAATCGTTACATTAATGGCTAATATAGTTGTAAAAACTAAAGTGATTTTCCAATCAATTGTAAGCAGTAACACATATACAACTGCTATGGTCAGTACATCACCTATTGCAAAAATCACTGTTCTAACCAAAGACTCACTACTGTGTGCTTCTTGTGCAATCATTTGTGTCATTCTACTACTATTATGTTCAATAAATTGTCTATAACTTAGTCCGACATAATTTGAGAACATTTTTTGAACTGTTAATCTATACAAACGTTTTGAAAATGTTGATATATTATATTTATAATAGATTGTAAATATAACCCTTAACATAAAAAACACCAACAAACTAACACCAAATACAAGTACAAATTTTTGTTCAGAAGTAAAATCAAAAAATGTATACACCATTTGATAATACTTGTTTGAGTGAACTGTTTCAAAATCCATTGCAATTTGTATAAATGGCATAATTAAAGAGATCCCCACAGTTTCAACTAAAGTCATTAAAATAGTAAGTACGATTATAAAAATCGTATATTTTTTCTCTTTATGTAAATCTAAAACTCTAAACACTTGTTTCATATATTTTACTTCTTATTTTCTATTTTATAACTTACCATCACTTGTTTCAAGTGCTGATTTTATATCATAAACAATAGCATTGTCATTTACCTTTAAACTGTTAATATCGATTGTCTTAAACCTATCATGAGAGACTGCAAGTACAATAGCATCATACTTATTACTATTCAAGGTTTCTTCTGAAATCAAAGGAAAGCCATATTCCCTTTCAACTTCTTCACTATCAGCCCAGGCATCATAAACACTTACATTACACTCAAAGTCTTTAAGCTCTTCAATGACATCAATCACACGTGAGTTACGGATATCAGGACAGTTTTCTTTAAAAGTAATTCCCAGAACGAGGACATTTGCCTTTTCTATTTTATGCCCTTTTTTAATCATCAGTTTAATCACTTGGTTAGCCACGTACACACCCATATTGTCATTAAGACGGCGACCCGCTAAAATAATCTCTGGGTTATAACCAATCTCCTGAGCCTTATGTGTAAGGTAATATGGATCAACACCGATACAGTGTCCTCCAACTAAACCCGGTTTAAATTTCAAAAAGTTCCATTTTGTTCCTGCTGCTTCTAAAACCGCATTAGTATCTATACCTAACTTATTGAAAATAATCGCCAGTTCATTCACAAAGGCGATATTGATGTCACGTTGTGAGTTCTCAATGACTTTTGCCGCTTCCGCCACTTTGATACTTGGCGCCAAATGGGTTCCTGCGGTGATAACACTTTTATAAAGATCATCCACTTTTTTTGCGACCTCTGGAGTCGAACCTGAAGTGACTTTTAAAATCTTAGAAACAGTATGTTCTTTGTCACCTGGATTGATACGCTCAGGTGAGTACCCACAAAAAAAGTCTTCATTAAACTTCAATCCTGAAAACTTTTCCAGTACAGGTACACAGTCTTCTTCTGTTGCACCAGGATATACCGTTGACTCATAAATAACAATATCACCCTTGTTTAACACCTTACCAATGCTCTCACTTGCTTTAAAAAGTGGTGTAAGATCAGGACGTTTGTTTTTATCGATAGGAGTAGGGACAGTTACAATGAAGTAATTACACGATTTTAGGTCATCTAACTGATTTGTATATGACATCATCGGAGCATCTTTAAGCTGTTCTTCATTTAGCTCTAAGGTTCGATCATAGCCTGAACGTAGTTCGTCAATACGCCATTGAGCAATATCAAAGCCAACGGTTTCATACTGTTTTCCAAATTCAACTGCGAGTGGCAATCCCACATATCCTAAACCAATAACTGCTATTTTTATTTTACTCACGTTTTTTCTCCATTAATATTTTTAGCAGGAACACCTACCATTTTTGAATTTATTTCAGTATCTTTAATCACTAAAGCACAGGCACCAACTGTTGTGTTATTAGAAATCACACAAGGACCTAATATAACTGCATTTGCCCCTAAAGACACTTTATCACCAATAATAAACGGGGCGTCTTTTATAGTTAACTTTCCACCAATCACATTTCCACCAACCAAAGTCAACCCTTCACCAATTTTGGCATAAGCACTTATTACAACCCCCATTGCCGGATGCAAAATCGACAATCTAGGCCCAATATCTGCCTTATAACTAATCTCTATATTGCTATAAATATCGATCAATATAAAAACTGGGAACAACACTATACGTATAACACTCCATGCTTTTCCCATTAAGAGAAACATTGCCCTATCAAAACGATAAACTAGTATTCCCATAGAAGCACGACTCATCCAAAGATAAAACATTCTCATTTTTTTTGAACCACTTAGTGTCTGATAGTCTTGCACAAAAAAAGTAAACTGTTGCATAAAAAGTTGAAGTTTATTCATCTATTTAATACTGTCTATATACCATTTGATTGCTAAACTCATACCTTCATCAATGGTTTGTGTTGGTACATACCCAACCAACTCTTGTGCCTTAGATATATTGGCATTTGAATGACGGATATCACCTTCTCTAAAATCTCTGTATATAGCCTCTTTCTCATGAAAAGTATCTAAGTTCTTTTTTAACTCTTTATTGATGAGTTCATATAATTCATTAAGCGTGGTTTGACCACCCACTGCCACATTAAAGGCTTCTCCGAAAGCTTTCTTGTTTTGGGTTGTGCCCGCTAGTAAATTCATCTGAATAACATTATCAATGTAACAAAAGTCTCGACTTGTCTCACCATCACCATTAATATAAACATCTTTGCCTTCAAGCAAAGAGCCTACCCATTTTGGAATAACCGCTGCATAGGCCCCATCGGGGTCTTGTCGCCGACCAAAAACATTAAAATAACGTAGTCCTATACACTCTATCCCATATATACGTGTAAACACACCTGCATATAGCTCATTCGTCGCTTTCATTACTGCATATGGAGAAAGTACATTCCCTGTACGTTCTTCTACTTTTGGTAGCTCTTTAGAATCTCCATAGACTGAACTAGATGATGCATACACAAAACGTTTAACACCTGCTTCTTTAGCTGCTGTCAAGACATTTAAAAAGCCTGTTATATTGGACAAGTTTGAGATAATTGGATCAGCGATAGAGCGGGGAACGGAACCTAAAGCTGCTTGATGCAGTACAATATCTATACCATCACATACTTTGGCACAGGTATCATAGTCACTAATATCGCCTTTATAGAATGTCAGATTTTTATACTTATCTGTGCCCACACTCTCTTCAACGAGATCAAGGTTTTTTTGAAATCCGGTAGAGAAGTTGTCTACACCAACAACCTTTTGGTTGTGTGCCAATAAAAACTCAGCAAGGTTCGAACCAATAAAGCCGGCAATACCTGTAATCAGCCATGTTTGTTGCGTACTTTTAAAGCTTTCAATTAATTTTTCAAACTGATTTTTCAATACAAACCTCCCCTAGATTATATAATTTTATAATAATTTGTATTATATTATGTTTTTTATTAAATAAATGTAAATATAACAATAACTATTAAAGATTATCATTTAAAATTTTATTATTCCTGAAAATCATTTCGATATGATTACTAAAAATGGCCTCTTTAAAGGAGTCCATCTGCTTTTGATGGTGAATATCACTTCCTATAAAATCCACCATACCTTTTTGACCCAACATAATGGATTTTTTTTGCACCTCTGCTCCATAATACCCAACTAAAGAGTTGGCGTTGATTTGAAACAACAGACCCATCTCTTTTAAAACTCTGTAGTCTCTTACTGATGTTAAAAACCTGTACCGTTCAGGATGGGCAAGAATAGGTTTATACTCTAATTCGATCATCTTTATAATGGTTTCTTCTAGGGATTCAGGACGCGTGGTGTAGGGAAGCTCAAAAAGTATATAGTTCTTTCCAAAAGGCAACAACTCTTTTCGTTCTATAAGACCTATAAAATGTTCATCAAAATAATATTCTGATGTAGCATCTAGTTCAATATCAATATTTTTAACTTTAAGCATCCCTCTTAATTCAAACAATGCTTGTTTGATAATCTTAATAGTATTGGGATACCTATGCCACATTATATGAGGGGTGGTTATAAGTTTTTTATAACCCAGCTTTTTCATCTGTTGTATAAGAACTAGGGACTCTTCTATACTTTGGCAACCATCATCAATCTCAGGTATAAAATGAGAATGCAAGTCTATGTTGATAGGCAATCTTTGCTTATTTAAAACTAAACTTGTAATACTTTCAAGCATCTAATTCAAGTTACTCGTAGTAACCATATCCATGTAATTCTTTTTTCTTTAACTTTAGACCATGAAAAACGATACCGCACGTCTTCAGATCATATTTGCCAATTATCTCATTTAGTTTTCGTGTAGCATCGCGCTTAGAATATTCAGCCATTAAACTAAACAGTACAACATCTGCTTTTTGCATTAATATGGTCGCGTCAGTCACAATAGAGTATGGAGGAGTGTCAATCAATATATAGTCATATGTTTTTTTCAATGTACTTAACACCAACCCTGTACCTTCGGACATAATTAATTCAGATGGGTTAGGTGGAATAGGACCTGCTGAAATTATATGTACACCATTTTCTGTCTTCTGTAAACATTCTTGTAAACTTGCTTGTCCAGATAAGAGGGTACTTAATCCATCCTGATTTGTAATTCCCTTGAAATATTTATGCAAACTTGGTCTTCTTAAATCAAAATCAAGCACAATCACTTTTTTGTTTAATTTAACAAGCATATCTGCAATATGCTTAATCGTAGTCGATTTCCCTTCTCCCGAGATAGATGACGCTACTAAAACTGTTTTCGATGCACTTGCAATATTTACAAACTCTAAATTGGTTCTTAATGTGCGGTACGCTTCTTCATACGCAATGGTGTACTTTCCTTTTGTATGTACCGGTATCAATCCAAAAAAAGGAACTTTTATTTGTCCTTCAATCTCTTCAATATTTTTGATTGTATCATCTCTTAAGTACAATATAAAGGCTATAACAAAGCCAAGTAAGAAGCCTAAGACAGCCCCTACTATTATCATAAACTTTCTATTGGGTTTTAAAGCAGCTCCTGGTACAGATGCCTGATCCAAAATTCTAACATTAGGTGTCGTTGATGAGTACAAGATTTGCATTTCAGTTCTTTTTTCTAATAAAAAAGAGTATATTTTTTCATTCACAGCAAAATTTCGTGATAAATTAGCCAACTTCCTCTCTTTTTGAGGCAGCGAGATCAAAGATGATTTCAATGTTGTTAATTCGTTTTGTAAAAACTGTTTGCGCTGTTTCAATTTCTTTAAATTAGCATTCACTATATATTTAATATTTTTCTTAATTCTATTAATATCATCTGCAATCTTAATCACCTCTGGATGAAACTCAGTATAAACGGTCAACTGCTGGCGATAACGGTCACTTATGTCCTGATATTGTTTAATTTTATCGACCAAAGTCGTATTAGTAAATTCTGATTCTGCTAATGATATGGCAGTGAGATCTTTTTCTTCTTCAATATAGGCTTTTAAATTTTCCAAGACACTCTCTTGAAACTCTAGTTCTCTTAGTGATGCCTCTATATCCCCAATCTTAGTTGCTGTATTGTCAACTGCCTTATCTAAAATAATATCTGTATTAGACTGTTTAAAAGACTTTAACTTTGTAGCTGAACTGTTCAAAACCTTAGTTAAGACATCTAATTGCTGGTCTAAATAGGCCAGAGTTTTATCCGTTGCCTTTAGCTTCTCAGACACTTCATCTTCAAAATATGTTTGTGTTACTGCATTAACAATTTCTTTTGCTCTTAAAGGGACATTATCCTGATAAGATATATTTAATATTGAACCATTTCTTGACTTTAAATGAACAGACAATCCACTCGCTATCATCCAACCCATCTTTTTGTTAGGCATATGCGTAAAGAAGTACTCTTTATTGTTCATTTTACTAAGTCGTTGAACTTTTATTTTAAACCATGAAGTAACAATTTCTTCACCATACTTATACTCTTGCGAAAAGATAATCGGAGGTGATAAATGTGAGAACAACATCTTTTTTAACTTTGTAAAACTAAAAGGTGTGTCTCTAATATGTAGTTTAAAATGATCATTATCAATGGGTTCGATGTAAATAGGCCGGCCTAGCATCATACTTTCCATGGATAGAACATTGACAATAAAAGGGGACTGTTTATACAGTTCATGTAGCTTATATTTATTTTTAAAAAAGTAACGTGTCCCCAAATCTAACTTCAATAAGGTTTTATTTCGCATTGAACTTGATTTTATGACAGTTATCTCATTTTCAAAGTTTTCCACGCCCTCTATAAAGGCAATCGAAGCAAAATTCTTTTGTCCACCTTTTTCAACCGACAATTTAATATTGGTAGATGATTTATATATATCTTGTTTCATATAAGCATAAACACTTGCTAGTAATGTCATCAGAATGGCGATGCTAACAATTAAGTATTTGTAACGAAGAAGAATGCCTAAGACAATTTTTGCATTAATCTCATGCCCATCATTTTGAAGTTCATTCATATATTTACCCTAGTCTTTAAGCGTATCTATCAATACAAACGGTGCTAAAAGCGTTGCGATTAGTGTGAACGGTGGTGTTACCTCTTTGGTAAACAGATCCATTCCTTTTGCACTTCTTGGTTGAACATACACAATGTCTTTGTCACGTAAGTATAAACTACTAAATGATAACGAAGATAAATGTGTCAGGTCAACAACCCGTGTTTCTGGTTTTCGTAAATCACCTCTTAAGATGACAACGTGTGTCCGCATCGCCCAATCCGTCATATCACCACTTCGTGCAAGCACCTCAATAAGATTCATCGTTCCATTGGTAATCGGAACCACCCCAGGACTGTTCACTTCACCAATAACAATAATTTTTTGATTTTTAATCTTTACAACAGCATAAGGGTTACGTAGATATACTTTATACTCTGAAATCAAATACTTAGCCGCTTCATCTTCGGTTAGACCTTGTAGTTTTGTTGCCCCTAATAAAGGAAGGTTCACCGTACCATTTGAGGTCACCAAAAACCCACTATCTTCACCTTGCTGTACCTGTCCAGCTGACTGTGTATCTACAATTGATGTTATCTGTTGAGATGAACCTACTTGATTAAAGACTTCAATTTGAACACGATCGTTTGGTTGTATCTTATACTCGAAAGCCAACTCTTTATCATACTCTTCATCGCTAACCACAGTCGGTTCATCACTAAGTTCATCCCCCTGAAAAAGCCTGTACTCTTTAAGGCTACACCCCGTGATATTTAACAAAAGTAAAAATGCCATAGCAATATTTAGATATTTCATATTAAGAACCCCTGGTTAACAATTTTTATTATTATTTTGCGATTATACTTAATTAAATTATAAAATATGATTAATCTTATTTAAATCTGTTTAAATTAGCGATATAATTAATATAAATAAGGTAGAAGGGTTTGATAAGAGTTAAGATAAAGCCTGCCTTAGGCAGCTTTATGGTTGTTATAAAAGATTTTTAAAAATATCTACTGAATCGAGTTTTTCCCAAGGATAGTCACTCTGTCCTACTTGTCCTCGCGCGGCTACATCAGCATATAAAAAGGTCTCTACTGAAGGTTGATCCAAACTAAATTTCTCAGTAATCCAACGTGGCGTTAAAGCAAAGGTATTTAACACAAAGTCAGAAAGTTTTCCATCATCAATCTTTCCTGTCCCCATCGTATCTACGGTTACTGAAACAGGTTTAGCGACACCGATAGCGTAAGATAACTGGACAATCGCTTTTTTAGAAAGACCTGCGGCGACGATGTTTTTAGCCAACCATCTACCCGCGTACAGCCCTGATCTATCCACCTTTGTATAATCTTTTGAAGATTGGGCACCTCCACCAATAGGTGCGTATCCTCCAAAACTATCGACTATCAGTTTTCTCCCTGTTAGCCCTGAATCATGTAAAGAAGAGTGTGATACATATTTCCCAGTTGGGTTGATATGGATGATACATTCATCTGGGTTAAAAAGGTTCGTTGGAAGTCCTGTATCTAAGATAAGTCCCATTATTAGCTCACGCACTTCTTCTATACTAATACTGTTAACACAAGGTGCAGAAACAACGATAGTATGGATAGACTGGGGTTGGCAGGTCTCAAAGTTATCTTTTGTCCCATAATCCATCGTCACTTGGGTTTTAATGTCCACACCTAGTTTATGGTTATGCTCTAGGGCGTAGTGATACACCTTTTCCATCAACATTCTCGCATACGTGATAGCAGAAGGCATATAATCCGCACTCTCAGTATCCGCATAACCAAACATGATCCCCTGATCACCTGCACCGATCTCACCATCTTCTTGATCAACACCTTGGTTGATCTCAGGAGATTGACGATTTAAAAGCACTTGCACCTCAACCTCGTCAGGATGAAGACACTCTGCTTTGGAAAAGGCTGCTTTTCCATCATACCCAATCTTGGCCAAGGCATCAAGTACAATGCTCTTGTATCCTGCAGTATCGACCTTAGCATTGGTAGTGACTTCACCACCAATCACCACATGTTTACCTGCAACAAAGACCTCTGATGCGACACGTGAATTTGGATCTTCTGCAATCAATCTATCCACAATACTATCGGCTATGATATCCGCACATTTGTCGGGGTGACCGGGGCTAACAACTTCTGATGTAAATAAGTACATATATTCTATTCCTAATGAAATTAGTTTATTATTTTACGTTTTATACTGAAATCTTAATTAGAAAGTATTGAAAAAGGCACCTTAGCACTAAATATAAGCTAAGCAGATGTAGCAATCAGAAGCATTTCGCTTCTAACTTTTATTAAACTGTTTTTTCCCACTCAAGTGCTGTTTTACAGATAAGTTTTATATCGTCATATTTTGGTGTCCAATTAAGCAGTCTTTTTGTCTTTGAATTATCTGATATCAAAATGGCCGGATCACCTAAACGACGAGGTTCTTTATCAACCTTAAAGTCTACTCCTGAAACCTCTTTCATTGTCTCAATTACTTCTGTTACAGAAAACCCATGTCCATACCCCACATTAAAAATATCAGGAGAGTCTTTATCCTCTTTATCAAGATACTCTAAAGCACGTAAATGTGCAGAAGCCAAATCATCCACATGGATATAATCTCTTTCACAAGTACCATCTTTGGTCTCATAATCTTCACCAAACAGTGCCATCTTCTCACGTTTACCAAGCGCCGTTTGTGCAGCAACTTTAATCAGGTGGGTTGCATTAGGAAAACTCTGCCCTATACGATTTTGCTCATCCGCCCCTGCTACATTAAAGTACCGTAAGATAACCGCATCAAAATTGTCATGTGCTAAACAGGTGTCGGTAATAACCTGCTCACTCATCAATTTTGACCAACCATACGGATTAATTGGCGCCTTTGGTGTCGTCTCTTTTACAGGCAACTCTTTGGCATCCCCATACACAGCTGCTGTAGAAGAGAAGATCATCTTTTTAACGCCATATTTCACACACATACTGATAACATTGGTCGTATTAACGGTATTGTTCATATAGTATTTAAGTGGGTTTTCTACCGATTCTGGTACTACAATACTTGCCGCAAAATGGATAAGCGCATCAAAACCCTTTTGAGCAAATATCTCTTCTACTTTTATAAAGTCAGCTAAATCTATTTGTATAAAATTAAAACTTCGATTCTCTCTTTGATTAGCATCAAACATCTCTTTTAAGCTCTGTATCGTTGCCTCATGTCCTGTCGAGAGGTTGTCTAAAATTGTGACTGAATCATTAGTCTCTTCTATTAGCTGTTTAACAACGTGCGATCCTATATACCCCGCACCCCCCGTAACTAAAATATGCATTATTGTGCTCCCATTTTTTCTTTTAAAATAATCTTACCCATCTCAACACCCGGTTGATCATAGGCATTAATATCTAACATCTGAGCCACTAAGGCGGTAAGAAGTTCATAATAGTACATTAACTCACCCATCGTCTGCTCATTTACCTTATCAATCTCAATGACATCCAAAGGAATAAACTCTAAAGATTCTAAAGACTCAATCATCGCATCCGCTTGCATATTGATAAGTTCTTCAAAACCATAGCCATTTAACATATCAAGCTTTTCAAGTGCAGGTAGCGTGATTTCAGGGATTTTAATACTATTTTCAAAGTCCTTAATCTTGATTACTGTAACCGTCTTATCTCTTTTTCCATCTACAATAAGCTGTAAAAAAGAGTGCTGATCCGTCGGTCCAATCAGTCCAACAGGCGTCAGTCCTACATGCAGTTGCGAATTTCTTTGCTGTTTTCCTAAACTCTCACCCCATAATTGTACATACCAGGCATTAAACTCTCTAAACGCTTCAGAATACGAAAAGAGGCAGTTGATATTATAAGCATTTGAGACCTGCGCATAGTAGGTCGCTTTGGTTAAAAGCTTCTCACAATAACCCATATTATTAAAGAAAGAATCTTTTACCCCTTTTGCTCCTTCTAAAAGCGCATCAATATCCACACCGATAATCGCTAAAGGTACTAGTCCAACTGCTGAGAGCACCGAAAAACGTCCCCCCACATTAGCTGGCATATTAAAAACTTTGATGCCATAAGCTGAGGCAAACTCTTCTAAAACAGAGGATGGGTCGGTAATAACCGCATAATTTTCTTTAGAAATAGGAACAAAGGTCTGCAAATATTTTAAAGCGGCAATGGTCTCAACTGTCCCACCTGACTTAGAGATAACAAGAATCAACGCATTATCTAAATCAATCTGATCTACTTTTTGCTTAAGGACAAGTGGATCAGTAGTATCAATAAAATGCAAGTTTTTCTCAAAACTTTGGCCCAAACCTAAGAAGTGATAGATGGCCAATGTTCCAAGTGCCGAGCCCCCTATCCCGACAACAACGATATCTTTTTGTTTAACTGTTTTAGCATACGCCTTATACTCACTAGTATCTGCTTCGGGCAAATGATAAAAACCAATGCTTTCACTCTCTTTAGATAGCACTGAGGCGAACTCTTCGTTAATCTTTGTATTAAAAAACAGGGTATTATTCATTAGGAGCGCTCTTGTTATTTAAATTTGTGAGATTTTATCATATTTGACTTAAAGAAAATATAATAATAAGCTTCACTTTTACTTATAACCTTGACATGTTTAGCCAGATAGTATAAAATGTCGTTATACAAAAAATCTTTCAATAAGACTGAACCGTTGGTTATCCACGTTTCTTAAAGACAGTTTTAACACTGCACCTACCTTAAAAAATTCCCAAACAGAGGCATTGATGAGCGAAAACTCTAGCAAAAAAAAGAACAACAATCGAACCCATGTACCTGCAGAAGGTTATAATATAGATGACCTAAGATCTAAGCCCTTAGATGAACTTATTGGCATTGCGGATGAACTTAAGGTTGAACACCCTAATGAACTTAAGCGTCAAGACCTCCTTTTTGAGATCTTAAAAGCACAAACAAACAAGGGTGGTTTTATCCTCTTTACGGGTATTCTAGAAATCATGCAAGATGGATATGGTTTCTTACGTGGAACCGACACCAACTTCTCTGACTCTGTGAACGATGCCTATGTTTCAAGTACACAGATTAAGCGTTTTGCCCTTAGAAATGGTGATGTAGTGACGGGCCAAGTTCGTCCGCCTAAAGAGCAAGAACGTTATTACGCCCTTCTTAAGATAGAAGCCATCAACTACCTTCCTCCTGAAGAGAGTAAAAAACGTCCTCTATTTGAAAACCTTACCCCACTGTATGCGCAAGATCAAATCAAACTTGAGTACAACAAAGACAAGCTCACAGGACGTATGTTAGATATGTTTTCACCTATTGGTAAGGGTCAACGTGGTCTTATTGTTGCCCCTCCACGTTCAGGTAAAACAGAGCTGATGAAAGAACTTGCCCACGGTATCACACATAACCATCCTGAAATTGACCTCATGGTACTGCTTGTAGATGAACGTCCTGAAGAGGTTACCGATATGGAACGTTCTGTCAAAGGTGAAGTTTATAATTCAACCTTTGATCAACCGGCTAAAAACCATGTTAAAGTAGCTGAGATGGTAATAGAACGTGCTAAACGTAAAGTAGAGATGGGCAAAGATGTCGTTATCTTACTCGATTCTATTACCAGACTTGCACGTGCGTATAATACCGCAACGCCTTCTTCAGGTAAGGTACTCTCAGGTGGTGTAGATGCAAATGCCCTTCATAAACCAAAACGCTTCTTTGGTGCCGCTAGAAACATTGAAAATGGTGGGTCTTTAACCATTATTGCAACTGCACTGATTGAGACAGGTTCACGTATGGATGAAGTTATCTTTGAAGAGTTCAAAGGTACGGGTAACTCCGAGGTTGTTCTTAGCCGTCATATCGCTGAACGCCGTATCTATCCTGCCATGGATCTACTCAAATCAGGTACCCGTAAAGAAGAGCTTCTTATCAAAGAAGATGATCTTAGAAAAATTTACGTCCTTCGTTCTATGCTACACAAACAAGAAAACGAAACCAAAGCCCTTCAATTCATCTTTGGACAACTTAAAAAGACCAAAGACAACGAAGAATTCTTTGCAATGATGAATGAGGGGAATTAATTGCACTCTGTGAAATTAAGATAATGGTGCATAGAAAATGGTAAATAGAAACAGCAATTACCTTAATGCTATTTCAGTTCCCTTCTTTTCACCATTTCCCATTTCCCCTTCACCAAAAAACCTAAAAGGTTTTTCATGCGCGTAGGTGTTTTTGATAGCGGTGTAGGTGGCTTAACTGTTGTTAAAAGCCTGCTTGAGCATAAACTCTTTGAAGAGATCATCTATTTTGGTGATACCGCTCGTGTACCTTATGGAATCAAAGATAAAAACACCGTTACACGCTACTCTCTTGAAGCTTTAGAGTTTTTCAAAAACTTTGAAATTGACTTGCTTATCACAGCCTGTAATACTGTTAGTGCCTACGCCTTAGACGAGCTTAAAGAGTCTGCCCCTTTTGATGTTGTCGGTGTAGTAGAACCCGGTATCTTAGCCTTAGAAAATACTATCGAAGATAAAAATGCCAACATCCTCATCATCGGAACCAAGGCAACCATCAATTCACGCGCTTATGAAAAGCCTCTCCTATCAAATCAATATTCAAATATCTCAGCTTGTGCAACAAGCTTATTTGTTCCTATTGTGGAAGAAGGTTTGTATGATGGTGATGTTTTAGAACAGACCATGCAACATTACTTTAAAGACTTAGAACACCCTGATGCAATTATCTTAGGATGCACCCACTTTCCACTTATCTCTAAAGCCATTGCATCCTATTTTAAGGGTAATACTCAACTCATTCACTCTGGTGAAGCCATTGTCGAGTACCTTGAACATCATTATGACTTTCACAAAAAGTTTGAGCATACTGAACTTAAGCTCTTTGCTTCTGAAAACCCCGAAGGCTTGAGAGAAGTTGCTTCGCAGTGGCTGAACAGATAAAAAACACCTTATTAACCCCCACTTTAATCTTCTTATGATACACTAAAGACAATTTATGCAAGAGGCCTTACGTGAAGCAAAATTCTGAAGTTTTAGCACTAAAATATCGACCTAAACGTTTTGAAGACCTTATTGGTCAAGAGACCATTGCACAGACACTTTCCCTTGCTCTTGACTCTACTAGACTCTCTCATGCTTATCTTTTCTCAGGACTTAGAGGCTCAGGGAAGACCTCCACGGCACGTATATTTGCTAAGGCTTTGATGTGTGAGCAAGGACCCACTTCTAAGCCTTGTGATGTATGTGAGCACTGTAATATGGCTAATGATGCTAGACATATTGATATTATAGAGATGGATGCAGCTTCTTCACGTAAAATTGATGATATCCGTGATCTGATTGAACACACTAAGTACAAACCAGCAACCGCTCGTTTTAAGATTTTTATCATTGATGAAGTCCATATGCTCACTAAAGAGGCCTTTAATGCCCTGCTTAAAACCTTAGAAGAGCCACCACCTTTTGTGAAGTTTATCTTAGCGACAACTGATCCTTTAAAGCTTCCTGCTACCATTTTAAGTCGTACCCAGCACTTTAGATTTAAAAAGATCTCAACCGTCAATATCATTAACCACCTCTCACACATCATGCACCTTGAAAACATTGAGTATCAAAATGAAGCACTCGAGATCTTAGCACGTTCAGGTTCAGGCTCACTTCGTGACACGCTTACGCTTTTAGATCAAGCCATCATCTTCTCTAAACACTTTGTAGATGTTCAAACCGTTACCGATATGTTAGGCCTTATTGATCCTGAATTTATCAACGCTATCTTTCAATCCATTTTTACTAAAAACCAAGCAGAAATTATTAAGCATGTTCAAGATTTAGAAGACTATGAAGGGGAAATGGTTGTTGATGAGCTTATCGCTTATCTTAAAGAACGTCTTTATCTTCAAGATCCTCTCTACTCTACCCTTATCTTAGAGCGTTTTTTTAGGATTCTTTCTGATGCCAAATCCCTCTTTGCCATTAATGCAGATGGCCCTTTTGTCCTCTCTTTAGTCTTTTTTAAGATGGTAGAAGCCCTACGCATCAAAGAAGTCGATCAGATGATAGAAGAACTTGAAGCCCAAATGGAACGACCTGCTATTAGCATGCCAAAAAGCCAAGAAAATTTAAAACCAGAAAGTACTTCAATACCACCAAGTTCTGTTCAAAAAGAAGAACCTAATATAGCCCAAGAGGCTATTTCAAAAGAGCAAAAAAATGATGTACCTTCAAGTACAACTTCAGGTATACCTTTAGAACAAGAAAGCCAACCTGAACCAACCTCTCAAGAACCTAAAGTCGATGTGGGCCTTCAGTATTTTGAAAAATTACTTCTTGCCTTAGATGATAGAAGCGCTGAATTAGGCAGCTGTTTTTCGCAAAATATCAGTTATAAAAGTTTTGATAAGGGTGTTTTAACATGGGAATCATGTGCCACAGATGAGTGCAAAGAGAAACTACGTCATGGTTGGGGTGTGATTAATCACTTTGTCAAAGATATCTTTGGGTTTGAAACAAAAATCAAAAATCTCTCTTGCTCTAAAGCCCCTCAAGAAGAAGAAAAAAAAAATAATTCCCCACTAGAAGCAACCTTGCAAAAGGTCGTTCAAAATATTCCACCTCAACAAAACACAGAACCCCTAGTCATGCCGCCTATCCCTGAACCCATTCCTCAAGAGAGTATCTTAACCCCTGAGCAGATGGAATCACAGCCTATTGAAGAGACAGGTTCAATGATTGCTGAAGTGGTTGCAGGAGACCTTCCTCAAGATAATAATACAGATGAAGTTCAAGACCTATCGTGTGTTTCAGGTTGTAGAGGGGAAGATGCTTCCAAGTTTGATGAAGCAAGTAAGGAGATTGATGCTGCTTCTATCATGGATGAACCCATGATTAAAAAAGCGCAAGAGATGTTTGAAGCAACAAAGATTACTATACAGTCGAAAGTATAATAATCACTATTTAGCTCTATAACAGACTGACCTTTTACTTATCCTGTCCCTTCTCAAAAGCACTGCTCACGTCATTAGTAACGCTGTCTACACCTTCATTAAACTCTTTAGCACTACACCCTATCAGTACCATCATAAAAATAGAACTTAATACAATCATTTTTTTCATTTCAACTCCTTTTGACATAGATTTTACAATGACAAGCTTAATACACTACTAAAAAAGTAGTTTAATCTACCCAAGCCTGTGTTATAAACTCACGTCCATCATGAAACCTTTTAATCTTAAAAGCATTAGCACATTTTCCTTCGCTGATATCAAATACCACCATCTGTAAAATTGACTTACACTTATCAGGCACATTAAAGCGTTCAGGAAGCCCCGTTAAAAATCTACGAATAGGAACATCTGAACTCATCCCAATTACATTATCCCGGCACCCCGTTAGTCCAATGTCACTAAGATAACCTGTTCCACCATCTATCTGAAGGTCGTCTGTTCCCACATGAGTATGTGTTCCTACTATAGCTGAGACATCTGATTTAAGCATCATCAAAAGAGCTCGTTTTTCAGCTGTCGCTTCAGCATGCATATCAATAAAAATATTGTTAATGCCCTCTTCATGAAGCTTTGCAACACTCTCTTTTGCACACCTGAATGCATTATCCACCAAAGGCATCCCAAAATGTCCCATGAGGTTAAGCACTGCAATCTTCTCATCACCGACCTCATATACCTTACAACCTGTACCACTGACCTCCTGTGGGTAATTATGCGGTCTTAAAAGTTCATATTTTTTAAACAAGGCATGAATCTCTTTACGGTCCCAGGTATGATTTCCCCCTGTCATCACATCGATGCCTGCATTAAAAAGCTCTGCTGCATTTTTAGCTGTCAAACCAAAGCCATGGCTTGCATTTTCATAATTAGCAATAACAAAATCGATCTGGTGTTCTTCTTTTAAGTTCTGTAGATGTTCTTTGATGATTGAACGGCCAGGACGGCCAATGATGTCTCCGATAAAGGCTATGCGCATATGTATTCCACCTGTCTTAATAGCACCATTGTACCATGATACTTAGGCACTCAAAGAGATTAAAAATTAATTTGTAGACTAAGGTTAACAGTAGAGAGTTGTTGTTTGTACGTAATATCTGCATATTCTAAATCAAAAATAGTCACATCCCCACCAAGCCGCATACTAAAGTGCTTAGTAGGTGTATATGCAACACCAAACCCTAGCTTATATCCACCAATTGTCTCAGACTTTACTCCATAATCTGCTGAAATAGCACTCACCGCAATCGGTGTATACAGCTCAAAATCTTCCCAAATCAATGGATACATCACAACAATAGCAAGACTAGCTGTCGAAAACTCAGCCTTATCCTCCAAGGCACCTCTACTATAATCATACTTACCTAAGTAATCTGCCTCTAATTCAAACGCTAAGTACGTTGATGCACGATACCCCACATATGCTTTTGCCATATTACTTTTTTCATCAATATCAGTAAAAGCATTGTCTTTGTCATTTAAAAATGTTACTCCACCGCCTAGTCCAGCATACCAAAACTCTTCTCTAGCTTGCACTGAACCTGTAAACACTAACAGTGCTAAAACATATAAATAGATTAAACGCATTTAATTTCCCTTTTATCGTAATGCAGAAGTATAGTTTAAATTTATTAAAATAATAATTAATTTTGTGTTTATTCGTTTAAATAGCTAAAGAACCTTACGCTTTGCATTTCTAAGGTAGGTCAAGACCTCTTTGATAATGTCATCATCATCTTTACTCGCTGCCTTTATCGTCTCTGTGGAGCCATTAGAGTAAGTAATAGAGATATTTTGGCCATAATTTCCAATAAGGGTAATAGCCTTTTCAATACTCAATAGTTTAATTACAATCAGTTCAAAAAACTGCTTGGTATTGATATCTAGACGACCAAATCTATCTATTGCCTCTTCTTCAATCTCATATACCTCACTAACTTCTTCACAATGGCTGAGACGTCGATACAACTCTAGTCGTAAGCGCTCTTCTTGAACCACTTCATCAGAGATATAGGCCGATATTGTGAGTTTAATATCGACCTTTTTACGTTCAAGCTGTTGCTGGTTGGAGAGTTCTTTAATCGCATCTTCTAACATGCGAAGATAGAGTGTGTAGCCGATATTCTTGATGTGACCACTTTGAGCATCTCCGATGAGATTTCCTCCACCACGAATCTCTAAATCATGATAGGCCAAGACCGAACCCGCTCCTAAAAAGGAGTTTGATTCTAGTGCCAAGAGTCGTTTTTTAGCCTCATCTGTTAAATTTTCTTTATCATCCACAATAAAATAAGCATAACCTTCGATATGCCCCCGTCCAACACGACCACGAAGCTGATGTAAGTCGGCTATTCCAAAACGATCCGCCCCATCAATGAGCATGGTGTTTACTGAGGGCATGTGAATACCTGATTCGATGATGGAGGTTGCTAAAAGTAAGTCATACTCTCCAGCTTGAAACTTCATCAACTCTTTTTCCGTTTCAACAGCTGATACCTTAGAGTGTAACATCAAGATGCGCAAGTTCGGAAGTACGGCCAAAAGCTCATTCTTCTTAATGGGCATTGCGTCAATAGAGTTAAATACATAAAAGAGTTGTCCACCCCGTCTTAACTCACGTAAGATCACCTCTTTGAGCAACTTCTCATCATACTCTTTTACAAAGGTTCTCACCCCTTGACGCTCTGATGGTGGGGTCATCAATGTTGACATCTGCTTGATGGAACTCATAGCTTGGTTGAGTGAACGTGGGATTGGCGTAGCCGACATAGAGAGTAGGTGCACCTTCTCATACAGGGTCTTTAACTTCTCTTTTTGTTTCACCCCAAACTTATGTTCTTCATCAATAATAATCAGACCTGGCTTAGAGAACTTTGCTGAAAAAAGTGCGTGGGTTCCTACTACAACATCTAAATCACCTGATTCTAAGGCTTTTAATATCTGGTTTTTATCCTTTGTTGAGACAAAACGATCAAGTTTTGCTATCTTAATATCATAGGGTTCAAAACGTTCTTTTAATGAGTTATAGTGCTGAGAAGAGAGCAAGGTTGTTGGTACAATAAGTGCCGATTGATGCCCACTAAGATAGGCTGCATAGATAGCATTCATCGCTACCTCAGTCTTACCAAAACCCACATCCCCAGATAGCAATCTATCCATTACCTTCTCTTGGCTAATATCAAAAATAATTTCTTTGATAGAACGTGCTTGATCTTCCGTATAGACAAAACCCGCTTTAGATTGAAATTCTTTAATCTTTTTAGCATCACAGATAATACGTGGTGCTTTGATAAGCGCACGAGAAGCCGCAAGGTTAATAATCTCACCCGCAATTTCAAAAAGCTTCTTCTTCACCTTATCTTTGAGCTTAGCAAAACTTCCCTTGCCCAGTCTATCTAGTACAGGCAAGGCTCCTGATGAGATATATCTATCAATGGATTCTAAATTCTCAACTGGTAGTAAGACCCGTTCTTCTCCCTGATAAGAGATTGCTACAAAATCTTTGACCCCACCTAGAATTTCAGCCTGTTCAATCTTTTCAAACACACCCACCCCATAATCTTCATGAACAATATAATCCCCAGGCTTAAGTTCATCCAAGATGATACTGCTCTTTTTACGGCGTTTCTTCTTAATCTCTTTGTTAAGTGAAAAGATAAGCTCATTATCACCTATAATATTAAGCATAATAGGTGAATATACAAGATTTATACCACTTGTATCATGAAGGTCTTGCTGTTTTACCTGCGCTTCATTTGAGGCGATTAAGGTTATCTTTTTTTGTTTGTGGGCTTGAAGTGTTGTATGAATATCAACGAGAACAAAGTCTGAATACTCTTTTGCCTCTGGCATGATATTAATATCAAAATACTTCTCATCTACTGCCCTTTCATCAAAGGCATAAATTTCTTGGAGTTCAAGTGAAAAATCTCCACTAAAAACAGTAGCTTTTCCTTGCATAAAAGGCGCACTTAAATCATCTAAATGCCATAGGCCTAAAGAGCTTAAATCTTTTACGAAACTATCAGAAGAACTTTTCTCACATTTATCTACAAGGCTATCATATTGGTCTTCATTCAGGGCAAAAAAAGCAGGAATAAGCTCTATGGAGTCAATCTCTTCCTTAATGCTTTTTTGAGTCTCTAACTCAAAGGCGCGAATCTCTTCTACTTCATCACCAAAGAGTGAAATACGATAAGGTTTTTTTGCATCTATTATAAAGATATCAATGATATCGCCTCTAAAAGAGACCTCGCCTCTCTCTTCAACAATGTCCACAAAGGTATAACCCCAATGTAACATCTTCTTTTTAAAATTCTCAAGTTCAAGCACATCCCCAAACTCAATCTTCGTTTTAGCATTTAATGTTTGTATTGGCAAGGGGTGTGATACCGTTTTGATAGGTGAAATAATCAAAGGTTTTTTCGTGGCAAAATGATAATGGTTTAGTGCTGAAAAAAGCTCAAATAACTCTGTTTTAAAAGAGCGTAGATCATCCCCACTTACTGCACGTAAGTCAGGAAAAACAAGTACCTCTTTTTTTAGATACTTTGCAACATCAGCTAAGGCCGAAGCCTCTTTTGAATCTTTTACTATGATAAGTTCAGGGGAGTTGTTTTTTAAATATTCGTAGGTTTTACTCTGATTCAAGCTTCTTTTTTCTTCTCATTTAGCGCTGTGTTAACAGGTTTATTTTTAATCTCTTTGTTTTTGATCTTACTCTCACCCTCAAAATGACCATGAGCTTCAATCACCAATTCAGAAGAGGTAATAGAACCTAAGACTTTTCCCGCAGCCATAATCTCCAGACGTTGTGCATCCACAGACCCCTCGACCGTACCTTGAACCACTAAATGATCGGTATGAATCTCTCCTTGTACTTTTCCACTTTTTCCTATTGTTACAAGTTTCTTAGAAACAATAGAGCCTTCAAATTCACCATCTATATAAAGATTACAATCAAGTTTCATCTCGCCCTTGATAAAAGAACCTTCTGTGATAATAGTGGTGTTGTTGTTGTTTGGTGCAGGCGTGTTGTCGCCGTTATTAAAGATTGCCATGGTACGTTTTTCTCCTTATCAAAAATTGTGTTATATGAGGCGATATTCCACTTAACAAACCAAAAAGGATTAAGTGCCCTTTGAATAAATCTCACTTCATAATGTAAATGAGGACCATTTGACATTCCGCTATTTCCAGTATAGCCGATAAGGTCTCCACGCTTAATAAACTGACCTGATTTTACCACAATTTTGTTAAGGTGACCGAAATATGTCTTAAATCCAAAGCTATGGTCTAAAATAATCAACTTTCCATACCCACTCCGTTTATGTTCCGCTGCCCACTCAACAATGGCATCTGCTGTTGCATAAATTGGTGTTTTCATCGGCGCTTTCATATCTGAGCCGCGATGAAACTCTTTTCTCTGCAGGGTGGGATGCGTGCGATATCCAAATTTAGAGGTAATTCCTCTGTACTCTACGGGTGAGCCATTTGGGACATGCTGCATTAAGGCGGCCATCTCTTCTGAAGTCACCGTAGCCAAATCAACCCGTTCGGCTAAACTTGTACCTTCATCTACAGATAGTCCAATAAGGTTTTCAATATCAGACAGTTTATCCGTCACAGCGACGAGTTCATCTTTTTTAGTTTTTAATATATGTTCAGTAGAGACAACCGTATTTTGCAGCTTTTGATTTTTTCGTTTTAAGGCGATATAGTCTCTCTCCATCTCATCCTTTTTAGCCTCTATTTTATTTACACTCACATTTAAGTACGTAATTGAAAAAGCAGACATCGCAAAAACAAAAAGAAGGAAGCCTAAGATATAAAGGCCAAAACGCTTTACTATCTGATGAACATTAAACTGCTTAACCCCGTTTTCATCATGAATAGTAATTGTAAATTGATCATGCATGTAATCAAATTCCTTTTTCTATTGTAGCCGCTGCTTAAAAGCCTCTACCACACTAAATGATCCAAAAACTAAATAGTTTTCGCCCTCAACGATCTTCACAAAATCTCTATATTCTAATCCATTTTGAACAATAGCCGCTTCTAAGTCCCCACGCAAAGCAATACGTTCATCTTTTATATCAATAATCTCAACTCGCTTAATAATAGGTGCCAGTAGAGCTAGTATCGACAAATAATCTTTGTCTTTGTAACTATTATAAACTAAATTTACTGATTTTGGGGCAAAAATAGCCGTTCTGGTCTGTGAAACAGAGGTTTCTTTAGTAAAAAACGCCATTATAGCTTCGGCTGCTAGTAAATTATGCCCCACATCTAACCAAATATTGGGTTTAATTCTTTGCATTCTACCCTCTAATCGCTGAGAGTCAAATAAGTTTTTCTTAACTTCAAAGCCCAAGGCCTTGATCACGCTCATGCTCACAAGAAGATTCTCTTGCAAATAATGGGGCATATCTTTCTCTTGGGCTATCATTTCAGCCATGGCTTTTATATCTGCATCTAGATAACATTCATAGGAGAGAAATTCTCTTTCACTCTCTTTTGCTAAACGCGCAGCAACTTCTAAGACCTCTTGAAAAGGCTGTTTTGCTAGGATAGCTTTACGATCTACACTCTTAAGTTTAGTCAGGGCAATCTCTTCTATACTACTACCTAAGAAGTCTTCATGATCTATTCCAATAGGTGTAATAACAGAGAGTATCTTCTCAAAGGCATTGGTAGCGTCATACTCCCCACCTAAACCCGCTTCAAGAACAATATAATCACACTTTTCATAAACCAACATGGCCAAAAAAGTGGTATATTCAAAATAACTCAAGCTCTGTTTAAACTCATCTGAGAGAAGTGTCTGTAACCTTTGATGCGCCGCATCTAAAAGTGTACCACTAACATTCTCTCCATTTAACCAGATACGCTCATTAAAACGCTCAATGTGAGGAGAAGTATAATGTCCTACCTTAAAACCCAAAGCATGCAGTGCATTAGCAATAAAACGTCCTGTTGTCCCTTTTCCATTGGTACCCACAAGATGAATAATAGGAGGGATGTGAAGTTGATCTTTAATACTCTCATAGGCACGGGGCATACGGGTATAATCTATCTTGGCATAATAAAGCGGTTTTTGTTCTAAAAAAGTCTCTAATTTCATACGACGATTTGGTTACGCCCATTCTCTTTGGCTTTATAAAGCTTTTCATCAGCTGCCTTGAGCATTAATTTAACTGAGGCATACTCTTCTCTAAAGGCAATCCCCCCACTAATAGTCACTTGAAGCTTTTTCCCATCATGCATAAAACGACTGATCTCAAGTTTTTCACGTACTTTTTCAGAAAAAACCTTAGCTCCTTTATGGTCTGTCTCTGATAAAATCGCTAAAAATTCTTCCCCACCATAACGGCCTACAATATCCACAGTTCTAGCCAATTTCTTAAAAACCTGAGCAAATCCCTTAAGCACAACATCTCCCGCGTCATGTCCATAGGTATCATTCACCTTTTTAAAAAAGTCAATATCAAAAAAGACTACACTATAGGGCTTCTTGTAGCGTTTAAATTCACCCTCTCGTATCTCTAAAAATTCATCCAAGCCCCGTTTGTTATAAAGCTTAGTTAAGGCATCTTCTCGTGAAGCTTTTTTTGCAGTCTCAAGCTCTTTTTCTAAACTTTTAATCTTCTCTTCCATCTGTGTAACATCAACCCTATGCTCTTTTAACTCACTCCCTAAAAGTTGCGTCTCTTCTTCTAATGATGAGGCAATGGTATAGAGCTTTTTGTGAGCCGATTTAAAATCATCCCCTTGTTCTAGCTCCAACTCTTCAAGGTTTTTCTTGATATTGGCAATCTCTTTACCTGAATGGTCTGTTTTATCAATAAGTGTGAGAAGCTGTTTAGAGAGTTTTTCTAAGACCGTATCTAGGGCTAAAAGCATCTTTTTAATATGTGCCTTATCTAAAGAGATACGTAAACTAATAGCAGATTTAATGCTCTGATGCATCGCTTCCGAACTAAGACTTTGTGGATTTTTTCGGATTTCATCTGAGAGTTGCGCTAACTCTTCATTTACACTTGAAGCGATAGAGGGGCTAAATGAAGCCACAAAAAGTAGGGCAAGTTGCGTAAACTCATCTTTTGAACCTGCATTGCCGTCAATTTGCAAGTTCTCAATTGTTGCCTTAATGTCATGTTTATTAACCTTTGTAAAAGGACGTAATAGATCAAGAAAACTATCATCATAGGAGGTTAGAAACTCTATCCATCCCTCTTTTATCTTCTCTATTTGAGAGGCTTCAGTGACCAGTTCTAAGTCTTTTATTGACTTGGTCGAAAGACTTGATAGTTCTGCATTATGCATAGAAGAGACAGTCTGTAAGATACGTTTTAAAAGGGCATTTAAGGCAACATTTTGCGCATTTGACTCAGCAGGATTACTACGGTTTAATTTAGCAATAAAATAAGTAATTAATTCATTTAAAGTCTTAACCCGATACTGTTTAAGTTCACCTTGTAAAGAGGGACTAAGTTTTTTAGTAAACTTCTGTACTTGATTACAATCTTCAACAATAATCCCCGCTGCCTTCGCCTCTTTACAAAAGGCTTCCATGTAAAAATCAGGTGTAAGTTGTTTATCTTCTTTTTTCAGTCGTTCAATAGCACGTTTAATAATTTGATTGATCGTCATCTAAAGCTTCCTTACTAAAAGTGATTAAGTTGACCTATTTTAGCATAAATTAAAGTTGCGCACCCTCTGCACCCACTTGGGCGACAAAAGAGTCTAAGGCCTTCAGTGAGGCTTTGGAAATAGCATCTAACCTTTGAAAGTCAGTGATTACGGCATTGGGCTCAATTGCAAAGTCAAAATAACCTTTAGCCTGATAATTTTTAGTTTCATCTTTATTGCTACGTTTCACTGTAATCCCTACAACTGTTCTGTAAACAATAACATACCCATTTTCATCATATTGTAAGGGGGTAAAGCTAATTCTTCCCATACTCACAAGAAGCTTCGTTTTTGCTAGGTTTGCAGGAACTAAAGAAGATTGAAACCGTGTCACCACAGCCTTACGTGCGGCATCCTTAATAATTACCGCATTTTCTGGGTCTTGAAGCGGAACAACCACTTCTACAAAAAGCTTATGTCCCACCACTTTTCGCGCCTGTTTAGAAGCGGGTAGATACCCACATCCAGCAAAGAGTAAAAGTGCTAAAAAGCTTCCCAGAAGTTTTGTCATTATTTTACAACCAAGTTCACAAGTTTATTAGGAACTACGATCTCTTTCACAATGGTAAATCCTTCTAACCATTTAGCACCCGCTTCTTTAGCAGCTGCTAAGATCTCCTCTTTTGAAGCCGATGGTGCTACCTCAATTTGCGTACGGTTTTTACCATTGATAGAAACCCCTAAGGTAATTTCATCCACCGTAAAGACCTCTTCAAGCACCTCTTGCTGACAAAAGTTTTCACGAGAAAAGAGTTTATCAGAAACTTCCCATGCTAGGTGAGGTACCATCGGCTCAATGATAGAAGAGAGTACCCAGTAGCCTTCTGTCCATACATCTGCATTCTCTTGTTCGTTGAGTGCATTCATCGCTTCCATCACACCTGCAATGAGGGTATTAAAGGTATGACGCTCTTCAAAGACCTCATTAGCACGTACAAGTGCTTCGTACACCTTTTTACGTGCTGCTTTTTCGTCCTTGGATAGAGTATCATGTTTAATCTTTGGAATATTCTGCGTCTCATAAGCATTTTTACTTCGATCTGCAAAACGTTTTAAGAACTTATAAGCTCCCTCAACGGCCTGATCATTCCACTCTAACTCTTGGGTTGGAGGGGCAGCAAAAAGAATAAACAGACGCGCCGTATCTGCCCCATATTTTTCTACTAAGGCATCAGGATCAACGGTATTTCCCTTAGATTTTGACATCTTTGCCCCATCTTTAAGCACCATTCCTTGCGTGAGTAAATGATTAAACGGTTCATCTTGATTCACATAACCTAGATCACGCATAACCTTCGTAAAGAAACGCGCATACAGTAGGTGTAAGATAGCATGTTCAATCCCACCAATATAGTGATCCACGCCCATCCAATAATCAAGCTCTTTCGCATCAAAGGCCTTATCTTCCCAGATAGCAGGACTCGCGGTATAACGCAAGAAGTACCATGAAGACTGTACAAAGGTGTCCATAGTATCCGTTTCACGTATCGCGTCTTTACCACACTGAGAACATTTACAGTGCTTCCAAGTTGGATGATGATCAAGAGGATTACCCTCACCTGTAATCTGCGCATCTTCAGGAAGTGCTACAGGAAGGTTCTCTTTTTTCTCCATCACTAAACCACAATCTTCACAATGAATAAATGGAAGCGGAGCACCCCAGTAACGTTGACGTGAGACCCCCCAATCTTTTAACTTAAAGTTAATCACTTTTTTACCAAGACCATTGGTATCAAAGTGATGCATGATAGAGCCTTGAGACTTCTTTGAAGGCATCCCATCAAACTCACCTGAATCAAACAAGATTCCCGTCTCGGTATAGGCCTTACCCTCAGGTAATTCACCCGACTTAGGCTTAATAACTGCCTTAATTGGAAGGTTATACTTTGTTGCAAAATCATAATCTCTATCATCATGTGCAGGCACCGCCATAACCGCACCTGAACCATAATCCATCAATACAAAGTTAGCAATCCATACAGGAATTGACTTCCCTGTTAAAGGATGCACTACAGAAAGACCCAGTGCCACCCCAGACTTTTCTTTTTGTCTGTCAATAGAAGAGGCATTTTTCATCGCCTTAATTGCTTCACTGGCTTCTTCACTTAGAAGATTATTATCGAGCATATAGCTCACGATATCATGTTCTGGAGCTAAGGCACAATAGCTTACCCCATAAATAGTATCAGGGCGAGTCGTAAAGACATCAAACTTCTCAAAAGCCCCATTAAGTTTTGCTTTTGAAGCCTCATCAAAATGCAGATCAAACTCTAGCCCCGTAGATTTTCCAATCCAGTTTTCTTGCATAGTAAGAACCTGCTTCGGCCATCCACCTTCAAGCTTTTTTAGATCTTCTAAAAGTTCATCAGAATAATCCGTAATCTTAAAATAGTACTGATTCATCTCTTTTTTAACAACCGGGGTATCACAACGCCAACAACAACCATCCACTACTTGCTCATTAGCCAGTACAGTTTGATCATTTTCACACCAGTTTAACAGACCCTTTTTAGAATACATCAAACCCTTATTAAACATATCAATAATAAAGCCCTGCTCAAACTTGGTATAAAGCTCATCCGAGGTAGCAAACTCACGTTTTTTCGAAAACGAAAGCCCTAAGCGTGAAAGTTCTGCACGCATATAATCGATATTATCATAGGTCCATTTTTTAGGATGTGCCCCATTTTTAATCGCAGCATTTTCTGCTGGCATACCAAAGCTATCCCAACCAATAGGGTGAAGGACATTCTTACCCCCTTGACGGTAATAACGCGCAAAAGCATCCCCAATAGTGTAATTACGCACATGCCCCATATGAAGACGTCCACTTGGAAATGGAAACATCGATAAGATATACTTTTTATCTAAACTGTAATCTTCACTCGGCTCAAAACTCTCATTTTTATCCCAAAAGGACTGCCACTTATTCTCTACTTCACTTGCTGTATATTCCAATTTTTTTCCTGTAATCAATAATACTAAAAAGTAAGTATTACTTCTTAGTATTAGCGATTTTACAGGAAAGAGGACGCTTACGCCTAAAAAGAACAAAAAGCATCTCCTCTTCGCTCTTTCCTATCTTCTTTCCTAAAAGGTATTAATATTCTTCTCTTTGTCTCGCACTCTCAACCAGTACCAGACCCATAGAAAATAAGTTTGCGATTAAGGCACCAATAGCCAATGCAATCGCCCACTCAATATTGCCCACAATCACGATATAAATAAAGGCAGGAATAAGGTGTAAATCCGCAACAAGTGAACTAGCAAGTAGTTCAGCTGCCAGTAAGTTTCTAACACCAATTTTTAAAATTGTAGACACCAGATTCAGTGAGCCCGCCATAAAGAGTGCAATAGCACTATGCTCATATAAAAAACCCGCTGTTGACGTTAATGACATCAACGTAAAAAATACGTAAATTACCTTACCCCAATCCATATCTATCCTTTAAATGTAGTTTATACACAAAAATAAAACCTTACCCTTATGCACTTATTCTCTTCACACTTTACTCTTAGCGAAGCGTCCTCTTCACCGTAATCGCAAAGCGATTACATGGTACCTTGTTCAAACTGCGCACGCATTTTCTCTTTTTCAATGCGTCGTTTCTCTTTCTCTGAAAGCTTCGTTCTAAAGGCTTTGATATCAAAACCTAACCAAATAAGAACCGGTGAAGCGACAAAGATGGAAGAGTATGTACCTACGATTATACCCACAAGTAGCGTAAAACCAAATCCATGTATGATTTCACCACCATACATCCAAAGTGTCAGTACAACGAAGAAGGTTGTGAGTGAGGTCAGTGTTGTACGTGATAGTGTACGTGTTACTGACTCATTAATTACCTCAGCAAGCACCGCTGACTTGATCTTATTTATACCCTCACGAATACGATCAAATACGATGATAGTATCATTAAGCGAGTACCCTAAGATAGTAAGCATAGCCGCTAAGATATCAAGGTTTACCTCAACTTCAAAAAGTGAAATAGCTCCAAGGGCGATAGAAACATCATGCACTAAAGCCACCACTGAAGCCAGTGCAAAACGCCACTCAAATCGAAATGAGACATAAATTAAGATACCAATGACAGCCAGTACCATCGCCATGATCCCTTTTTCTCTTAACTCATTTCCAACCTTAGGACCAACGATATCCACCCGTCTTACCTCAAAGTTTCCGCTTCCCTTAAGGGCTTCTCTTGCGACATCACCCATATCTGAAGTGACAGAGCTACTTGAAGTTCTTACGCGAATGACTACCTCATCAACTGAACCAAACTCAGAGATTGAGGCCCCATCAAACAGTTCATTCGTAGAGATTAACTCACGCATCTTATCAATAGGCGCGGCTTTATCATACTTCACTTGAATGACCGTACCACCGGCGAAATCAATCCCGTAGTTTAGTCCCTTTGTCGCCAATACAGCATACGAAGCAATCACAAGTGTCAGTGAGATGATAAGTGTAATCATCTTCTTAGACATAAAGTCAAATGTTTTTGTGTATTTAAAAAATTCCATATTATGCCTTTATCCCAAACCAAAGTTTCACATTTTTGCTCTTCTCAATACGCTCTAAAAGCATAGAATAGATTCCATGTGTCCCTAAAATCGCTGTAAGCATAGAAGCTAAGATACCAATACTCATCGTAATGGCAAAACCTTTAATCGCACCCGTTCCATATACGTACAGTACAATAGCCGCGATTAAGGTAGTGATATTAGCATCCAAGATGGCACTGGTTGCATTATCATACCCCTGCTCTATTGCCTTACGTACAGAAACCCCTTGATACAGAAGTTCACGTATACGCTCAGAGATAATAACATTAGCATCCACGGCCATACCAACGGTTAATACGATACCTGCCATACCCGGTAGGGTTAATGTTGCTCCAAAAAGACTCATCACGGCTAAGAGGATAAACAAGTTCGCCACAAGTGCGATATTTGCAATCACACCTGCCATCTTGTAATAGAGCAACATAAAAATAACGACTAAGATAAACCCACCGATTAAGGCAATCGAAGCCGCTTCAATACTATCCGCACCTAAAGAAGGACCAACTGAACGTTTTTCCATCAGATAAATAGGCGCAAGTAAGGCACCTGAACGAAGGGCAATAGCTAAATCTTGTGCGCCTTGAGGAGTATAATTCCCCGAAATCTGACCATGTCCACCCCCGATACGCTCATTGATAACTGGTGCTGAAAAGACCTTACCATCAAGAACAACGGCTAAATGGTTACCCACATTTGCCTCAGTAAAGTCACCAAAGATTGCTGCACCTTCTGCATTAAGGGCAAAGCTAATGACGGGTTGATTGGTTTGTTGATCAAACTGTACTTGAGCATTGGTTAACATTGAACCATCAAGGATTTGAATCTCTTTAATAAGATACTTTACACCCGGTTGTTCTACATCAGGAAGGATGACATCACCATAACGCGCTGCTTCGGCGTCACTCATCTGATACACACGCATCTTGCGCTCTTCATCAACCGCCATAAGTTGAAGGTAAGCCGCTCTTGAGATCAACTCCCTTGCACGCTGCTCTTCTTCTTGAGTCTTAATCCCAGGAAGTTCGACCAGAATCTTCTCTTCACCCTGCTTAGCAACCGTTGGCTCAGCTAAACCAAACTGGTCTAAACGATTACGAATCGTCTCAATAGCTTGTTCAACCGACAGTTTTTTCGTTTTTTCAACTTCAAGCTCTGAAAAACTTAATGAAAATGCTAAATCATTCTCTTCAACTACAAGTCCCTGAGTCTGTGCTAACATCTCTTTTAACTTAGGAACATCATCCTCATCTAAGATAGAGAACTCAACACCCTCATCCGTGATCTCTAAGGTATCTACTAGAATGTCATTTTTTCCTGTAAAGTACTTCAATGAGGCGGCTATGGACTTAAAACGTGCTTTTACTGCTTCTTCTGTCTTCACACCCAGAAGCATATGCAAGCCCCCTTGAAGGTCAAGACCAAGGGTGATTTTTGCGCCCTTATCACTGTCTGTTAAGGTAGGAATTGAAAAAGCCAAACCAAAAAGAAAGGCGGCTAAAAATATAACTACGCGATAATTAAGCTTCATCCTCGAACTTTCTTGCAACAGCATTTTTATCTAAACGTACCTGTGTATCTTTATCAAGTTTCACAGTATAAAAAGCATCTTCAACTTTAACAATATCTACGATAAGACCGCCATTAGTCACAACTTTATCACCCTTAGCCAATGCAGCTAACATCTCTTTATGTTTCTTTGCTTCTTGTTGCTGTGGACGAATAATAATAAAATACATAATCGCAAACAGACCAACCATCATAATAATTGATTCCATAGATAAACCCTTACTTAAAATAAAATTGCGCGCATTATAGCTAAGGTCACCCTCTAAAAAGCTTATGTCATGAGTCTGTTAAACTATATCTCTTTAATCACAATATCTGTGCGACAGTTTTGTTCTTTAAATCCGGTACTTTCATCTAACCATAAAGGTTCTTCAGAGCCCTTTGAAATGGTGTTAATTTCAACCGTTTTCAGCCCTTTTTTTCGTAGGTAGTTTTTCATCCATTCATTTTGTTTCTGAGTAAATTCTAGGTTGTCTTCTTTACTTTTTAATGTGTCAACATGAGAAATGATAGTGATTGTTTTATTGCCTAATCTCTCTTTTTTCAAGCCTGCTACAATGCTCTTTAAACGTTTTAAAGAGGCTGGGGTATAGACACCTGTTTTACACTCATAATTAAACTCTGAAAAACGACGTATCTTATCTCGTTGCTCTTCACATCCATAGAGTCTAAGTACTGTTTGGCTCAGTGTCTTTTGGCACACCGCTTGCTGTTTTTTCGCATAATTTTGAGAAAAACCCTTGTCCATTTGAAGTGCAGAACTATCAAGTTTCTCTAACTTAACCTTCGCGTATAGTTCTGATTCCCCTTGTGTAATTGCAGGTACCATAATACTCATGATGTTTAAGAGTTCATACTGCTTAGAGAGTAACTGGTAGCGAGTACTAACGATCTGTCTCTTAGCCGAAATAAGGTCATTTTGTGAAGCAAGCAGGTCTAAAATTGAACGTTTACCCATGTCATACTCATCCGTATGCAACATAAGGGTTTTCACACTGTGTTTTTTATACGATTGCAGGTGTTTAGCTTGATTGTGTAGCTCTTCAATAGCGTTCCATGCAAAAGAGAAGTTCTCTTTAATGCGACGTTTGATGTCAGCTCGCTTAGCCATCTCTTGATTGATAATACTTTGACGTTTTTGAATATCAGCTTTATCAGCCCCTCCATTAAAGAGGTTATAACTTAGAACAAGCATTGCTCTAAAGTCATCCTCATCCCCTTTAATCCCATTTAAATTACTATTAAAAGCCTGTCTCACTTCTGCATCTAAATTTGGATAGTACTTCGCCTGTTTAAGCTTATACTCTTCTTGTGCCGCAATCAACTCGTACTGTGACACGCGCAAACTAGGATTATTTTCATAACAAAATGCTAAAGCTTCTTCTTGATTTAATGGCAATTCTAACTCTAAGCTAGGGTTTTCAAGCTCATCCGCACTTACATATCTGCCTAAAAGTCTTTCAAAATTTCTTTTTGCATCTCTGAAGTTATTTTGAGAAACGAAGTAGTTTGAACGCGCTAAAGAAAGTGAAGATTCAATTTTTTCTTGCTCAGATAGAGGCACCATTCCTGTTTGAAAAAGGGCATGAACCTTGTTAAAGATTCTATTATTGATTTGAATGTTTTGTAAAGCTATGGCCCGGAGTTCTTTCTCTTTTAAGACATTAATAAAAGCCAGCAAGGTTTCAAAAGCCGTTTCATTCGCTTTTTCTATAAAGTTATACGATGCCGATAACAAACGAGCTTCATTGCTTGAGACGCTGTGCGTTGTTGTAAATCCATCAAACAAGTTTTCTCGTAAAAGCAAAGAGGTTTCATAAATATCATCCGACTCTTTTTGAAAACCCGTATTGCTATTGGAAATATCTTGATAACCGGCTCCTGCTTTTAGATCTAAAGTGGGGTAATACAGAGAAGTAGAGATTTCTAAATCTTCTTTTGCTGCCTTATACACTTGTAGATTTTCTTTTATCTTAGGGTTAGTTTCTAGACTTTCTACCAGCGCCTCTTTTAAACTCAATGCTTCTAAAGAAACAGCTGATAATATCAATAAAAAAGTCACTAAGCCCTTTGTATAATGCACTATTCTTGCTCCTTAAACAGATTCATTTGTTTTTCAAATGATAGCAAAATATTATAAAAGCTAAGAAATTTAAATATAGATTGGCTACAATTTAAATATATAAAAATTTTATTTTGCGTGTAAAGCGTCCATACAAATCATGGGGAAGTAGATCAATGCCTTTAGTCAATTCTGATTCCATTTGTAATTCAACACAATCCTTCGGTAATCTTGCTAAACGTTGGCTCGACTGGCAATGTAAAATGGTCGCTGGTATAAAAATGGGGCATATCTTCTTATGTCAAGACCCTAAAACCAAGCTCTTTAACACCTTGGCTGTTTGGCCACAAGAGAACGCACAAAACAACGATACGAGTTTGCATGAGATTGCACAAAAGACCTTAGAACTTAAAGACCTCTACAGCTCCAAAATCAATTATACCCTTGGTACTGAGTCTCATGTTTTTGATGCTACAGGTATTCCCCTACGCTACGGTGAAAAGATTATTGGCATTGTTGTCTTTTTACAAACGGTCTATTCTCAAGAGCACAAAAAAGCAGTTGCACCCTTGCTTCAATGGGGTGTAAGCTGGTTAGAATCAAGTATCATTACCGCCTATGAAGAGAAAAGCCAATTAACCCATCTCGTCACCAAACTTACCCAGCTTGCGCTTGATGATGAACTCATTGAACTTACCTCCCATCAAGTCTGTAACTTTCTCAGTGGACAACTCAATTGTGAAAAAGTAAGTTTTTCTATCTTAGAAGGCTTACAAATGCACACCATGGCCTTATCAAATCAACTTCGATTTGATCATAGAAGTGAATATGTAGCACAAATAGAGTCCTGTAGTGAAGAGGCGATAGATCAAAAAGAGAGTATTGTTTTTCCCGTAGATGAGCATCACAAACATCTTATTACACTCAAGCATCAGGCCCTCAGTACAGCACATCACAATATGAATATTTTCACCCTTGTACTCTCCACGGCTAACGAACCCTTTGCTGCCTTTTGTCTGCAGCGAAAAAAGAGGGAGCCTTTTAGCAAAGAAGAGATTTTTATCTTAAAAAAATCAGCGGAACTTTTAGGTCCTGCAATTGCACTTAAACTGAAAAATGAACACTCTATAGTCGAGCATTCAAAACACCTTTTAACACGAATAAGCCATGCTCTCTTTGGAAAAGCACACTTAAGATTTAAGCTTATTAGTCTTGTTTTTTTTCTTCTGTTAACGCTACTGTCTTTAATAAAAACAACCTCATATATCTATGCTGATGCCACGCTAGAAGGAGAGTTACAACAAGTGGTTATCGCCCTGGATGATGGTTATGTTAAGTCTTCTTATGCCCGTGCAGGTGATAGTGTTGTAAAAGGACAAAAACTTTTAACACTTAAAGATGAAGACCTGCGTTTAGAACGCGATATTTTAGTGAGTGAAGCCTCTAAACTAAATAAAGAGTATCAAGAAGAACTGGCGAATGCACAACGTGCAAAAATCAGTATCTTAAGAGCACAAATCGCACAAGTTCAAGCCAAGGTTAAACGTATCGAACATAAGATTGAAGACAGTATATTCAAGGCACCTTTTTCAGGAATTGTCATCTCAGGAGACTTCAGCCAAGCCATAGGAAAACCCATCAAAAAAGGGGAAAAACTGTTTGAGGTTTCACTGGCTGATAACTACCGTCTTATCTTAGATGTTAATGAGTATGATGTCGCCCAGCTACAACTGAATCAAAAAGGAGACCTTCGTCTTATCGGATTACCTTATGAGACCTTTGAGGTGACGATTAGAAGGATCACACCTATTGCTTCAATCAAAGATGGAGGGAATTACTTTCATGTTGAAGCCGATGTGAATGAGCATGATGCTAAAAAACTCAAACCAGGGATGCAAGGCGTTGTAAAGATAGATGTTCAAGAAGCTTCTGTATTGTGGGTCTGGACCCACGCACTCTTTGATCGACTCCGTTTATGGTTTTGGTCGATTGGTCTATAGATGCAAGAAAACACCTTATGGCAACATGTCCAAACACTTCAACCTGAGATACAAACCCATTTAAAAGTCTATAGTCACTATTATAGACAAGAACGCTGGTATATCTTACATGACACCTCTTCAGGTCAGTACCTGCGTTTTAATGAGAGAGCCTATGAGGTGATTGGTCGTTTTGATGGGAAACAGACCCTTGTAGAGATACTCTCTCATGCTAATGAAAAATATTACGATGCTCCCATTAGCGAAGATGAAGTCGTTTCCTTATTAGCCCAACTCAATGCTGCAGAGGTCCTTAAAGTTGGCCTTCCTGTGGATGTACAAGATATTTTTCATCACTACAAGTCTCAAAAACGTAAACAGAAACAGCGTACCTTAATGAACCCCCTGTCCATTAAGATACCCCTTTTAAATCCTGAAAGAATCCTCCATGCCCTCTCCCCTCTAGCACGTATGATTTTTACGCCACTGGGGCTATCGGTATGGGTTTTCACCCTTGCATTAGCCCTTATCTTTGCTATATCAAATGCCCCTGCCTTGCTAAGTGACATCCAAGCCCTTAGCCTATCACCTTCGCAACTCATGATGTTTTGGTTTATTTATCCTCTTTTAAAAGCTTGGCATGAACTCGGTCATGGACTAGCCCTTAAAATATGGGATGGGGAGGTTCCTGAAGCGGGTATTAACATCTTATTGCTGATGCCCGTACCTTATGTCGATGCCACCTCTTCTTTAGCCTTTCAAAATAAATGGCGACGTATCACCGTGGGTGCCGCAGGTATTATTTTTGAACTCTACATCGCCTCTTTTTGTCTCTTTTTATGGATGCTAGTAGAACCAGGTATTGTTAAAGAGATCTGTCTTAATGTGATGATTCTTGCCACTCTTTCTACCCTCCTTTTTAATGGAAACCCTCTTTTACGTTATGATGGTTATTTTATCTTAGAAGATTATCTAGAAATCCCAAACCTAGCCTCACGCGCAAAGCGTTATTATTATTATCTCATTCAAAAATATCTTTTAAATATGCCGGAGGCTTTCTCTCCTGTTACTGCTTTTGGCGAGAAGAAGTGGTTTCTTCTTTATGGTTTTTTCTCTCCGCTTTACCGTCTTGTTATACTCTTTGGTATTGCCATTTATCTAAGCGGTAGCTTTTTCTTTGTTGGTGTTGCCTTAAGCCTTTGGGCAGTACTCATGCAAGTCATTATTCCCCTTGCTAAAGGATTAAGTTTTCTCTTTTTTGATAAATCAAGTGCTTACCACCGAAAGCAAAGCTTTTATGTATTAACCGCCTTTAGCTTAAGCATCTTGCTAATACTCTCTATTCCCCTACCTAGTACCACCTACACTCAAGGGATTATCTCCACCTTAGCAGATGCGCAGATCAAAGCCAATGCCGAAGGTTTTGTCTCTAAGGTGCATATTCCCTCTGGTTCGCATGTCAAAAAAGGGGATTTACTGATTGAACTGTATAATCCTGAACTAGAAGCCAAACATACCATTCTCAAGGCTAAACTCCAAGAAATTGAAGCAAAAATAGGCGAGCAGCAACTACTTAGCCGTGTACAGACTCAAATCTATAAAGATGACCTACATTCCATTGAAAATGAACTCAAGCTTCTCTCCTCTAAACTTCAAGGTCTAAAGATGTATGCCAAAAGTGACGGTCTTTTTATCCTAGCAGAAGACAAAAACTATAAGGGGAACTTCATTGAACAAGGAGAGGTACCAGCCTATGTCATCCATCCTAAAAAACTCATTATTAAAGCCCTCGTCACACAAGAAGACATTGGGCTAATGCAAGAGCATGAAACCTCTGCACAGGTTGCATTAAATGATATTAAACATCATATTGTTTCCACCCAAATCATTCATGAAACACCTCAAGCCATACGAGAACTTCCAAGTCAAGCCCTTAGTGTTAAGGAAGGGGGAAGGTTTCTTACTGACCCTAATGATAGCCGTGGATTAAGCCTTAAAAGTCCTATGTTTCTTTTAGAACTTCATCTGCCTAAGGACTCCCGCTTTGAGTATATCAACTCAAGAGTGGATGTGCGCCTTGAATATGGACATATCCCCTTAGCAAAACAGTTGCTTAGAGCTTTAAATCAACTCTTTTTACGCCACTTTTATTAAAAAAACAAATAATAACCAATATAATTATTATAAATTATAAAAATATTTTATTTTTTAAGCTTAAAATTATATTTTTTAAGATAAGTATCAACTAAGCTACTTTAAGCTAAAATCATAATAATATTTTATACTTACTATAACTATTAGATAATAAAACCTTATTAATACTATAAGGACTGGGGCTTATTATGTATCACTTTTTTTCATCAATTACTTTTCTTTTTCTTATTCCACTAACCTTATTTTCAAATGATGAGCTTTATACAGTGAATTTTGATTGTGTTATCCAACCTTCTCGTATAGCAGAGGTAGGTAGCAGTGCCGTAGGTATCATCAACGATATTAAAGTCGATAGAAATGACGATATTAAACGCGGAAGCGTGATTGCGATACTGAACAATACCACCGAAAAAGCCAAGGTGGACGTTGCTAAAAAACGTGCTCTTATGCAATCAAAAATCAAACTCTCTAAAATCAACCTTGCTCTGGCTAAACGTGAACAGCAACGGGTTCAAAAAGCCTTTAACAGAGGTTCTGCCTCTGCACATGACTTAGATATTGCAGATACAGAGCTTCTTCTATCTAAGGTAAAAAAACTTCAAGCCATTGAAGAGAACCAACTGGCAAAAAAAGAGCTAGTACACGCCCAGTCTGTATTGGCACAACGCACTGTTCATGCCCCATTTTCTGGTGTAATCGTTGAGCGTCATAAAGAGGTAGGTGAGCATATCGATACAGAAGCAATCGTCACCCTAGCCCAGATAGACCCCCTCTATGTCGAAGTCATCTTGCCTATTTCAAAACTGGGCCTTGTGAGTAAAGGGATGCAAGCACAAGTCTCATGTACCTCCTTAAAAGAGTGCAAACGATGGGTGGCTACTGTTGAGCATGTGGATAAGGTTATGGACGCAGCTAGTGGCACCTTTGGAGTCAGACTACTCTTACCTAATCCTAAGCACGAGATACCTGCGGGCATTCGCTCTGATCTAAAGTTTTTATTACCAACACCTAAGAAGTAATGCTATGAAGAAAAATTCAAAAAAACTCTCGCATACCTCACTTATTGAAGTCTTAGAACCCCGTTTTATGATGGCAGCAGACCTTGCTGCCCTTGAGACACCGACACAAGACAGCAGTTCCCAAGACCTCCAAGACAATACGGCCGTTATCTTAGAGAGTGCCCAGGCTCAATTAGAAACACAAGAGGCTACCGAGCAAGAACAGAGAAACGAGATTGTCTTTATCAACTCTGATGTTGAAGACTATGAAGCCCTGATTCAAGACATTCAAAACAATAATCAAGATGCCAATATTGAAGTTATTCTTTTAGATGAAGAGAGCAATGGTCTGGACCTTGTCTCACAAACACTTTCAGAACGAAGTGATATTGACGCCGTCCATATCCTCTCGCACGGAAATGATGATGGTTTCTCTCTAGGAGGAAGCTGGCTTGATAACAGTAGTCTTTTAGAAAACAGTGACAGTATCGCATCTTGGTCACAATCCCTTAGTGAAGAGGCCGATATTTTAATCTATGGATGTGAGCTATCCGCCGATGAAGATGGAGAAAACCTCACCAACACCTTAGCTGAACTAACAGGTGCGGATGTTGCGAGTTCTGATGATATTACAGGAAACAGTGAATTAAATGGAGACTGGGATTTAGAGTACCAAACAGGAAATATTGAAACCAAAGAAATTCTATCTGAGCAGATGCAAGAAACATGGGACAGCTCCTTAGCTACAAACACTATTACCAATGCTGAAGAGACTTATATTAGTGGTGATCCAGGGTTTATCTTGTTTGATGAAAGAGACGATAACTTTGGAAATGAAAGCACAGTTAAAGTTACCTCTGATAATGGTTATAAAGAAGGATTATTAAAATTTTCTATCTTTGACAATGAAGGCGGTATTGTTCCTATAGGTTCCACGATAACTAATGCTACTTTGACTATCAATGTTACTAACATAGATTCTAGTGGAAACTTGGATATTCAACTTCGTGAAATGCTAAAATCTTGGGATGAGAACACTATTACTTGGAACACGTATCATGGGATAGCAGATGATATTTCTACAAATATTATCGCCAGCCAAATAGATGAATTAGGCACTGGCTTTATTACCATTGATGTTACTAGCTCTTTACAAGGTTGGTCTGCTGGGGGCACTAATAATGGTTGGGCCTTTGTTGATGCAGATAGTAGTTCACCTCTACTTACAAGTGATTTATGGGAGTTCTCTAGTACTGAAGGTGGCAGTGGACCAACACTTGAAGTAAGCTACAATGATGCACCTACTGCTGTTGATGATGCAATTACAGCTACAGAAGACACCACCTTTACCTCTAGCATTAACTTAACTGCCAATGATAGTGATCCTGATGGAGATAGTCTCAGTGTTGTTGCGGGCACCTATACTACCGCTCAAGGTGGAAGTCTTGTCTTGGCAGCGGATGGTTCCTACACCTACACACCTGCAGCTAATTTTAATGGAACGGATAGCGTTGATTATACACTGACCGATGGAGAATTAACCGATATTGGGACCCTAAATATTACTGTGAATGCCGTTGATGATATAACAACAGTAGTCAATGACACTGTCTCAACTAACGAAGATACAGCTGTGAACATTGATGTTCTAGCTAACGATACCGACGTAGATACGAAGTCACCTGTTACTTCTGTTACACAAGGCACTAATGGAACCGTTGTCATTGAAGCAGATGGAACAGTAACCTATACACCGAATACAGATTTTAATGGGACAGACACCTTTAGCTATACGAATGCAGAGAATAATACAGCCACTGTCACGGTCACTGTCAATGCCGTAGATGACAACACCGTTGTCATTGCAGATACTGCAAGTACTAATGAAGATACTGCCGTAGATATCAATGTTCTTGCTAATGACACAGATATTGATGGAAATAATGCCACTTTAGTCTCTGCTACCAATGGAAGTAATGGAACAACATCCATTAATATCCTTACAGGGGTAGTCACTTATACCCCTAATGCTAACTTTAACGGAACGGACACCTTCACCTATACTAATTCTCAGGGTAATACCCAAACAGTGACAGTTACAGTCAATGCAGTTGATGATCCAACAACAGTAGTCAATGACACAGTGAGTACTAACGAAGATACAGCTGTGAACATTGATGTTCTTGCTAACGACACAGATGTGGATTCGAAGTCGCCTGTTGCTTCAGTCACTCAAGGAACTAATGGAACTGTTGTGATTGAAGCAGATGGGACATTGACCTATACGCCAAATGCCAACTTCAACGGAACAGATACCTTTACTTATACT